>SMEI01000011.1_pt1 | contig 57606 bp, 60 predicted proteins | sample 2456321 | NCBI WGS metagenome assembly SMEI01 (sample SAMN10132588, study PRJNA489261) | soil metagenome | isolation source: day1 control-silt loam soil ammended with composted manure from dairy cow... | place: USA | collected 2015-05-01
ATATTACTATGGGTATACACAAAAGAAAATGGAAAAAGAATAACTTAATATTGATTTTTTCTGAATTTATTCGCCAATAAATAAATGTAATTATTAAAACATATAAAAAGACTAAAACTTCAAGATAACTTGTTGCTGGAATAGTTGTATGCCAACCTGGATTTTGAATTGTAAAAAATGACTCAAAAGGAGTAGCAAGTAATAATAAACCAATAAATAACAAAATAAAATAATTTTTTGGAAGCATATATCATTAAAATTTATCTCTTCACCGCCTTCGGTACCAACAAACTGTAATCACCGTTATTGCGGATAAAATCACGTACAATACTTGAGCTGATAAATGAGGTATCAACAGCCGTTAACAAGAAAACCGTTTCAATACCCGAAACTAAGCGGTTGGCATGTGCAATGGCTTTTTCAAACTCAAAATCGGCTGGGTTGCGCAAACCTCTTAATAAAAAATCGGCATTTTTTTCTTTGCAAAAATCAATGGTTAAGCCCATGTAATTCTCAACCTTAATTTTAGGTTCATTGGCAAAAGTTTCCTTAATAAAACGTATTCGTTCTTCAAGACTGAACATGTATTTTTTATCGGCGTTGGTACCAATGGCAATAATAATTTCATCAAATAAAGGCAATGCTCTGGTAATTACATCTACATGCCCGTTGGTTATCGGATCAAACGAACCGGGAAAAACTGCTTTTTTCATTAAAAATGGCTACGGTTTAAAGCTAATTCAATAGCGTTGTCAAACAATTCGTTTAGCGAAATTCCGGCTTCGCGCGCTTGCTGTGGTAAAATGCTTTCGGCTGTTAATCCGGGAACGGTATTCATTTCTAATAAAAACGGTTCACCGCCAACCAAAATAAATTCTGAACGGGAAAAACCGTCCATTTTTAAAATGGTGTAAATGCGTTTGGCAACATCTTCAATTTTTAGTTTTTCGTCTTCTGAAATTCTTGCCGGAGTAATTTCCCTTGATTTCCCTTCATATTTGGCTTCGTAATCAAAAAAATCGTTTTCAGAAACAATTTCAGTCATTGGCAGCACAATGGTTTCATCTTTATATTTTATCACGCCCACAGAAACTTCGGTTCCCTCCAAATAGCTTTCAATAATGATTTCATCGTCTTCTGCATACGCTTTTTCAATGGCGGTTGAAAGCTCTTCAGCATCCTTTACCATCGAAATTCCGAAACTCGAACCTGATTTGTTGGGTTTCACAAAACAAGGCAAGCCTACACGCTGAATGATCTGATCTTCTAAAATAACATCGCCTTTGTTTAAATAATACGAAATGGCAGCTTTTATCCCGTAAGGTTTTAAAACCGACAGCATATCACGCTTATTAAATGTTAATGCCGATTGGTAGTAATTACATGAGGTTTGTGGAATGTTCAGCAGTTTTAAATACGCCTGAATTAATCCATCTTCGCCCGGTGTTCCGTGAATGGCGTTAAAAACCACATCGAAAGTTATTTTTTCGTTGTTTACCGTTACCGAAAAATCGTTTTTGTCAACAACAAAACGGTTCAGGTGATCGTCAACATAAAACCAGCCTTCTGTTAAAAGATGTATTTTGTATAGGTTATATTTGGTTCTATCTAAATGATTATAAACAACTTCACCGCTTTTTAAGGATATTTCATATTCGCTGGAATATCCTCCCATAATAATTGCTACATTTTTCATTTAATAATGTATTTTTATATTTTATTTTTGTCAGATGTATTTATCTTAAACAAATTTATAAAAATACATGTAACATAATTGATAACTTTGCTAAAATAAATAACTCTATGGGTTTTACAACATTTATAAAAAGTAAGCAGTTTATATTTTCATTAATAGGCGCAGTGGTAATCATTGGTTTGCTGGTTTTTGGCAGCTTGCAGTTTTTAAGTATTTACACGCGACACGGAAAAGAAATTAAAGTCCCTGATTTAAAAAAAATGAAGGTTGAAAGTGCCATGAATGCCGTTGCCGGAAATGGTTTTGAAATTGTAATTATTGATACGGTCGATTACAATCCTGATTTTCCGTCATTGACGATTTCTGAGCAGGATCCAAAGGCTGATGCCGGAGTAAAAGAAGGACGTAAAATATATGTAAAGATTAATGCAAAAGGATATTCATCAGTGCGTTTGCCTAATTTAGACGGACGAACATTACGCCATGCTACGTCTATTATTGAATCGTTAGGTCTGGTAAAAGGCGAAACAAAATACGAACCTGATTTTGCCAAAGATGTGGTCTTGCGTATTGAACAAGACGGACGTATTTTACGTGTGGGAGACAAAGTGCTTAAAAACTCAAAAATCAATTTTATTTTGGGCGATGGTATGTTGGGATACAAACCGGAAATAGATTCCTTAGGTGAAATGTATGAAGATGTTGCCCCTAAAATTGATTCAATTTTTTAATGAATGACAGAAGATAACAATTTAATAGAAGACGAATTATACGAACATTACCGTTTTGAAGCTGGTAAAGGACAGGCGCCTTTGCGGGTAGATAAGTTTTTAATGAATCTGGTGGAAAACGCCACCCGCAATAAAATTCAGAAAGCTGCCGAAAATGGGAACATTTTTGTAAACGATATCCCTGTAAAATCCAATCACAAAGTAAAATCGAACGATGTGGTTTGTGTTTTAATGGAACAGCCGCCTTTTGAAAATATCATTATTCCTGAAAATATTCCGTTGGATATTGTTTATGAAGACGATGATTTACTGGTGGTTAATAAACCTGCCGGATTAGTGGTACACCCCGGACATGGAAATTACACGGGAACTTTAGTAAACGCATTGGCGTATCACTTTGAAAATTTACCCTTAAACAGTTCAGAACGACCAGGATTGGTGCACAGAATTGATAAAGATACCACAGGATTATTGGTTATTGCCAAAACCGAATGGACAATGAGCGAACTGCAAAAACAGTTTGCTGAAAAATCTACCGAACGTGAATACATTGCTTTGGTTTGGGGCAATGTGGAAGAAGATGAAGGTACCATTGAAAGTTATATCGGTCGCCATAAAGTAGATCGTATGCAAATGGCATCGTTTCCCGATGATTCAACCGGAGCAAAATATGCTGTTACCCATTATAAGGTGATTGAGCGTTTGGGATATATAACAATGGTTTCATGCAGATTAGAAACCGGCAGAACCCATCAAATTCGCGTACACATGAAATCTATTGGTCATACGTTGTTTAACGATGAACGATACGGAGGCGACAAAATTTTAAAAGGAACCACTTTTACAAAATACAAACAGTTTGTAGAAAACACTTTTAAAGTATTGCCCAGACAAGCATTACACGCCAAAACATTGGGTTTTATGCATCCGGTAAAAAAAGAATTTATGCGTTTTGAAACTGGTTTGCCTAACGATATGGTTCAGTGTATAGAGCGTTGGCGCAATTATTCAAGTAATTATGAAGTAGTTGAAGAAGAAGATTAAAAAGACTTGTATTACGTTATGTAATAAAAAGTAATTCACTGAAAGCAAATACAATATAAAAAGTAAGACTCAATATTTGTAACCCCGAATGAAATTGTAACAAAACGGTCTTTTGATAATGCATTACGAATAAAAGGTAAATTATGAGGATAATTGAATTAAAAGTAAAAAATATTATTTCTGAAGATATTAAATTGGACCAAATTTATAACCAGTTTGATACACTTTTAAAAGAATTGAGAAAGAGAAAATTACCAGATTCGATTGTCCAATCGATCAATAAAGATGTTGAAGAATTAAATTCAAGTACTTTGATAGGTACAGATTTAAGAAAATTAATAAAGAAAAACCAGACTGAAATTTTAAGATTAATAGAAAAAGACTTAAAATTAGTACCTAAAAATTTTTACAGAACACTGTGGTTAGCACTTGGCATGACTGCCGTTGGCATACCATTAGGAATTCTTTTCGGAGTCGTTGTTAAAATACCGGGATTGTTTGCATTAGGGATACCGGTTGGTTTAGCAATTGGCGTAACAGTTGGTACACTTATGGATAAAAAAGCATTTGACGAAAACAGGCAGCTAAACGTGGAAATTAAATATTAATCAGGTTTTAAAAAATAATTTATGTTAGTATTTGTAGGCAGTAACTCATCAAAATCAATCAACAAGCAGTTAACCAAGGCTGTTTTAAAGGAATTGGACATAACGCATACGTTTGTTGATTTAAAAGCGTTGGATATTCCGTTGTTCAGTGAAGATTTAGAGCGTGAAATAAAATCGCCCGAAGGCATTGTTTATTTAAAAGAGCAAATTGATTCTTTTGAGCATATTTTTATTACCACAAATGAGCACAACCAAAATTTATCAGCCTTCCTTAAGAATATTTTAGATTGGCTTTCCAGAATGGAGTTGAAGTTTTTAGAAAATAAAAAAATCTTTATTTTAAGTACCTCTAACGGAAAACGTGGTGCTTTAGGAGCCAACGAAAGTTTGCAGAAATTGGTAGAACGTTTCGGTTGTACCGTATTTGAAAGCTATGCTTTCTCATCTTTTTCTGAAAATTTTGATACAGAAAACCAACAAATTACCAACAAAGATTTTTTAACCACAATCCAGAATAAGTTAAACATCATTTTAAAAAGCTAATGCAACGCTTTTCAAAAATCTATCGGGTTAATAATATACCACATGTTAAAAAACAAATGCTTCAATGGGCACAACAGTTCCGAGAAGTTGTTTTTTTAGAATCAAACAGTTATCAAAGCCAATACAGTACACATGAAACTGTAATGGCTTTTGATGCTTTTACCTTGTTGCAAACCGATTATTTTAACGCGTTCGATCAATTAAAAGAATATCAAAACCAAACAAACGACTGGCTTTTTGGCTATCTGAGTTATGATTTAAAAAACGATATTGAAAAATTACAGTCTGATAATTTTGATGGATTGCATTTCCCCGATTTATTCTTTTTTCAGCCTAAAAAGATCATTTTTATTGAAAAAGATACCATTCGTTTTGAATATTTAGGTATTTGCAGCGATGAAATTCAGGAAGATTACCAAGCTATTCAAAATACGGATGTAACGAAGCATCAATCTAAAGAAAAAATAAAAATAAAGGATCGGATTTCATTTGAGGCATACACTACCGGATTTCAAAAAGTTATCAGTCATATTCAACGGGGCAATATTTACGAGGCTAATTATTGTATGGAATTCTTTGCAGAAAATGCCCTTTTGAATCCAAAGGAAGTTTTTTGGAAACTCAATGAAATTTCTGAACCGCCTTTTGCCTGTTTTGGTAAATTCAACCGGCAGTATATCATGTGTGCATCGCCCGAACGCTATCTAAAAAAGCAAGGAACTAAAATTATTTCGCAACCTATAAAGGGAACGGCAAAAAGAGGAGCAACCTTTGAAGAAGATGAATTGTTGAAACAGGAATTGCGACAAAACCCTAAAGAACAGTCTGAAAACGTGATGATTGTAGATTTGGTTCGTAACGATTTGTCTAAAACGGCTGTTAAAGCATCAGTTCAGGTTGAGGAATTGTTTGGCATTTATACGTTTAAACAAGTACATCAAATGATTTCTACAGTGATTTCGCAAGTTGATGAAAACCAAAATCCGGTCGATATCATTCAATCAACATTCCCCATGGGTAGTATGACGGGAGCTCCAAAACTTTCGGCAATGCAGATTATCGAAAATGTAGAACAAACAAAGCGTGGATTGTATAGTGGCGCTGTTGGCTATTTTACGCCTGCTAACGATTTTGATTTTAATGTGGTTATTCGTAGTATTTTGTATAATGAAGATAATAAATATGCATCTTTTAGTGTAGGCAGTGCAGTAACGATTAATGCCAATGCAACTGATGAATACAATGAATGTTTACTGAAAGCCAATGCCATGAAAAAAGTTTTAGAACAATGTTAGATCGATTTAAAACACATATTGAGCAAAATTTTAACGAGCTCTTTAGCGGAAAAACATTAGTGGCTGTAAGCGGAGGGGTTGACAGCATGGTGCTTTTGCATTTGTTTAAAATGTTGCAATTGAACTTTGCCGTGGCTCATTGTAATTTTCAGTTGCGTGATAAAGAAAGCGATTTAGACGAAATTTTGGTTGCAGATTTCTGTCAGCAGTACAACATTCCGTTTTTTGTGAAAAAGTTTGATACGTTGTTATATACCGAAAATCAAAAAGTTTCTATTCAAATTGCAGCTCGCGAATTGCGTTACAACTGGTTTCAGGAAATTTGCGACAATTTTGATTATCAGTTGGTTGCTACGGCACATCATTTAGACGATCAGGCAGAAACGTTTTTAATCAATTTTACACGTGGAACCGGAATCGACGGTTTATTGGGAATCCCCCAAAAAAACGAAAACATCATTAGACCACTGTTGATTTTTTCAAGAGAAGAAATCTTAGAATTTGCTCAAAAACAGCATGTTATTTGGCGAGAAGATGCGTCAAATGCAACTATAAAGTACCTGCGCAATAAAATCCGTCATTTGATACTTCCAGTTTTAAAACAAGAAAATGAACAGTTTTTAAAATCTTTTCAAAACACGCTTTTAAATTTATCGCACGCTCAATTATTAATGAATGATGCCGTTGCTTTTTTTGAAAAAGAATGTGTAAAAAAAACAGTAAATCATTTAGAAATTCATCTGGATAAAGCACGTCATTTTTCTAATTATACCCATTATTTATTAGAGATTTTTAAAAGCTACGGTTTTTATTCTCTCTATGAAATAGAAAAAATTTGTAGTGCGGGTTCGGGGAAAGTGTTAAAAAATAATCAATATACGGTTCTTAATGACCGTGATAAATTAATAATATTTAAAGAAAATAAAACAGAAAATGATGTTTTTTACATAAAACATGAATCTGATGTAGAAAATATTCCTTTTTTTATCAATATTTCTAAAATTAACAGTGATCGTATTAAATCAGAAAAAAACACTATTTTCGTCAATCCTAATTTTTTACAATGGCCTTTGGTGTTGCGAAAGAGAATTTCAGGCGATGTTTTTCAACCGTTTGGAATGAAGGGAATAAAAAAAGTATCAAAGTTTTTTAAAGATGAAAAATTATCTCAAATTCAGAAAGATAATACCTGGATTTTGGTAAATGGAGACGGAAAAATAATATGGATTGTGGGTTTGCGAGCCGATAATCGTTTTAAAATAACAAATAATAACAATCAAAAAATCTATAAAATAACAGTAACCCAATGAGAAATATACTCACAGTGCTGGTTCTTTTAGTAACCGGTTTAGGATTTTCGCAAGTACAAGATCCGGTAAAGTGGAAATCGAGTATCGAAAAAATTTCAGATACAGAATATCAGTTAAAATTAGATGCTACCATAGAAGGTGAATGGCACATGTATTCGCAGTTTACGCCTGAAGGGGGACCACTGCCGTTAGAGTTTATTTATAACAATGCAGAAGGAAATTACGAACCGCAAGGTAAAGCCACAGAAAGCGAGTATAAAAAGCAATTCAACGATATTTTCGAAGTTGATGAATATTATTTTGCCAAAGAAGCTCATTTTACACATAACATAAAAATTACCAACCCTGAGGTAAAAACAATTCAGTTAGAGCTTTCATATCAAGCGTGTATTGATATGTGTATTCAGCAAAATAAATTTTTTGTGTTTGATTTAGAAACGCTAACGTCAAAGGAAGTTCAAAATTTTGAAGATATTGCAGCAACACCCACACCAAATGATTCGTTAGCTAAAACCAAACCCCTTGCAGAAAATATAAAAATTGATAAATCAGAAAAAAAGGGATTATGGTCAATTTTCATCATTGCATTTTTTTCCGGTTTTGCAGCGTTGTTGACTCCATGTGTTTTTCCAATGATTCCCATGACGGTAAGTTTCTTTACCAAACAAAGCAAATCACGTGCTAAAGGAATCAAAAATGCCATTATTTATGGTTTGTCCATTATTATCATATATGTATTATTAGGATTAATAGTTACTAAAATTTTTGGAGCAGATGCGCTAAATGCTTTATCTACAAACGTTTGGTTCAACATAATTTTCTTTGTTATTTTAGTTGTTTTTGCTTCATCTTTTTTAGGAGCATTTGAAATTATGCTGCCAAATTCGTGGGCAAATAAAGTTGATAAACAGGCAGACCGTGGAGGTTTTGTAGGGATTTTCTTTATGGCATTGGCGTTGGCAATTGTATCGTTTTCGTGTACGGGACCCATTGTTGGAACATTGTTAGTAGAAGCAGCCTCGAAAGGCGGAATGGCACCTTTAATTGGAATGTTTGGTTTTTCATTAGCTTTGGCATTGCCGTTTATGTTATTTGCTATGTTTCCGGGCTGGTTAAATTCAATGCCGCGTTCAGGAGGGTGGATGAATACCGTAAAAGTTTCTTTAGGATTTTTAGAATTGGCATTAGCATTTAAATTTTTATCGAATGCCGATTTGGTATTGCAAAAACATTGGTTAGAACGCGAAGTGTTTTTAGCCATTTGGATAGCTGTATTTGCAGCTTGGGCGATTTATTTATTTGGAAAAATCCAGTTACCACACGATTCTAAAATCGAAAAAATATCTGTCGGGCGTTTGTTTATGGCACTATTGGTTTCTACATTTACCATTTATCTGATTCCGGGATTATGGGGTGCACCATTAAAATTAATTTCGGGGTTCCCACCCCCAATGACGTATTCTGAAAGTCCGTATGGTGTAGGCGGAGGCAACTCTGGATCGGGCGTTTTAACCGAAATTCCAGATGGTGCCAAAGAAGGTCCTCATGGAATTGTAGCCTTTTTAGATTATGAAAAAGGAATGACCTATGCCAAGGAACACAACAAGCCGGTTTTACTTGATTTTACTGGATTTGCCTGTGTAAACTGCCGCAAAATGGAAGAACATGTTTGGTCTGAAACCAATGTGTTAAATCTTTTGAAAAACGAAATGGTTTTAATATCTTTATACGTTGATGAAAAGAAAGAATTGCCTGAAAATGAGCAATATATTTCTGAAACAACAGGTAAAAAAATTAAAACGGTAGGGAATAAGTGGAGCGATTTTCAGATTGAAAAATATCAGGCAAATGCACAACCTTATTATATCGTATTGGATAACGAAGGAAATTCATTAAATACACCTGTTGGTTATACACCAGAAGTTACGGAATATCAAAACTGGTTAGAAGAAGGAATTAAAAATTATTCAAAATAAATTAAATATGAAAAAATTAATTATCGCAGTGGCTTTGATTTTTGCAGTTCAAGCAAACGCACAAATTAAAACACCTCAGGCAAGTTTAAAAGCAGAAATAGAGCAAGCAGTAGGTTTAACTACTATTGATGTAGAATATTTTCGTCCGGCTAAAAAAGGGCGTTTGGTTTTTGGTGATTTGGTTCCTTACGGAAAAGTTTGGAGAACTGGTGCAAACGAAAACACCACTGTAGATATTGATACCGATATTGAAATCAACGGTCAAAATTTAGCTGCGGGTAAATATGCGTTATATACCATTCCAAAAGCGGAAATGTGGGACGTTATTTTTTACAAAACCACAGATAACTGGGGATTGCCTAAAACATGGAACGAAAGCGATGTGGTTTTAAAAACATCGGTTAAACCAGAAGCATTGACAAAAGATGTAGAGTATTTTACCATTGATGTTACACCAAAGAATAATAACGAAGGAACCTTAAATATTTCCTGGGAAAAAACAATTGTTCACGTTCCGTTTAATGTACCAACTCACAAAATTGCAATGGAAAGTATCAATGCCAATATCAACGAAAATGCAAAAGCAAGCGATTATTACGCTGCCGGAACCTATCTTTTCTCTGTAAATCAGGAGATGAATAAGGCGTTAGAATACGTCAACAAAGCAATTGATATGCAAGAAGGTGAAGCACCTTTTTATATGTTGCGTCAAAAATCATTGATACAGGCAGCAACCGGTGATAAAAAAGGAGCTGTTGAAACGGCTGAAAAATCATTAAGAGCCGCTGAAAAGGCTGGTAATGACGATTACATTAAAATGAACAGAAATTCTATTTTAGAATGGAGTAAATCATAAATAGTCTATTAAATAAATTATTTAATCCCGATTTAGCTTTTCAGCTCTTTTCGGGATTTTCTTTTAAAAATAAGTTTTTTTAAACTCTGAAACCTCAGTATATTTGCATTTTAACAACACATTTATTATGTTAACAGAATTAAACGCTATTTCGCCAATCGACGGACGATATAGATCAAAAACAGCTCCATTAGCAGATTATTTTTCAGAAGAAGCTTTAATAAAATACCGCGTTTTAGTAGAGATCGAATATTTTATTGCTTTGTGCGAATTGCCATTGCCGCAGGTTGCAAATGTATCTAAAGATTTGTTTTCTGAATTGCGAAAAATATATAACGATTTTTCTACCGAAGATGCCCTGTGGATCAAAAACACCGAGAAAACTACAAATCACGATGTAAAAGCTGTTGAATATTTTATTAAACATAAATTTGATCAGTTAGGATTACAAGAATATAAAGAATTCATCCATTTTGGATTAACCTCGCAAGACATCAACAACACGGCAATTCCTTTGTCAACAAAACACGCGTTTGAAAAAGTGTATATGCCAACGTTTATCCAGTTGATAAATAAATTAAAAGAGCTAAGTATTGAATGGAAAGATATTCCAATGCTGGCACGCACGCACGGTCAACCGGCTTCGCCAACCCGTTTAGGAAAAGAAATCTTGGTTTTTGTTGTGCGTTTAGAAGAACAATTGCGTTTGCTGAATAACATTCCGTTTGCAGCTAAATTTGGTGGTGCAACAGGAAATTTCAATGCACACAAAGTAGCATATCCGCAGAATGACTGGCAAGCTTTCGGAGAAAATTTTGTAGAAGGAGTTTTAGGGTTGAAACATTCGTTCCCAACCACACAAATTGAACATTACGACCATTTTGCTGCTTTTTGCGATGCCTTAAAACGCATCAATAATATCATTATTGATTTAGACCGCGATATCTGGACGTATGTTTCCATGGAATATTTCAAACAAAAAATCAAAGCAGGTGAGGTGGGGTCATCTGCCATGCCACACAAAGTAAACCCTATTGATTTTGAAAATTCAGAAGGAAATTTAGGGATCGCAAATGCTATTTTTGAACATTTATCGGCAAAATTACCAATTTCTCGTTTACAACGTGATTTAACCGATAGTACCGTTTTACGTAATGTAGGCGTACCGTTTGGTCATACCGTTATCGCTTTTGAAGCTACATTAAAAGGGTTGAACAAATTATTGTTAAACGAAGCAAAATTTGCACAGGATTTAGAAAATAACTGGGCTGTGGTAGCAGAAGCAATTCAGACCATTTTACGCCGTGAAGCATATCCAAATCCTTATGAAGCATTGAAAGATTTAACCCGTACCAACGATGTAATCAATCAAAAATCAATTCACGCGTTTATTGATACCTTAAATGTTTCGGTTGAGGTTCAAAACGAATTAAAACAAATTACCCCAAGTAATTATTTAGGGGTTTCCATGTAGTTTTTTAATAATATGAAATTCAATTAATTAAAACAAAAATCGAACGTAAAAGTTCGATTTTTGTTTTTGAAAATAATTTTTGGCACGATTAATGAATAGAACATTAATGTAAATGAAATACTAATATTTTTAAAACCATATATTATGAAAAAGATAGCATTACTTTTAACAACATTCATAGGATTAACAGCATTACAAAGTTGTACAATTGAAGAATATTATGACGACGGAACTTATTCTCAGGTTTTTGAACAACCTAATGAAACTTTAATACAAGAAGACGCTTACACTTATTCTGCAACTTGGAATTTCCCAGGTTCACTTTATGCAAGTGATAATGTATTGGTTTATAGATGGCAAGGAAATACGTGGACATTGATACCTGTTTCTTATGATTTGGGGGGTGGGGATATCGTTAAATATGATTATGATTTTACTCGTTACGATGTAAAAGTATATTTTACTGCAAATTTCCCAGTAGCTGAATTATCAGATGCAGAATATGATGAATTTGTATATCGCCAAACATTTAGAATAGTAGTGGTTCCAGGAGGATATGCACAAAAAATAAATTATAGTGATTACAATGCCACTATTTCTGCCTTAGGATTAGAAAATGCCCCTGTAAAAACACTACAGTTAAAAAAATAGGTGATATTTTTTTAAAACACCCCCTAAATTTTAGGGGGTGTTTTTATTTTGTGTTTATTTTTTTTCTAATTTTGCTTCATCAAACAACACAAATCAAAAAAATATGGCAACTTTTCGTTTTGAAGCTTTAAAGGCAGCAAGTAACCGTAAACCGGTAAGTGTTTCAGAAACCGGTAAAAAATCTGAAATTTTCGGTAGCAATGTATTTAATGACAAAGCAATGCGTCAGCACTTAACTCCGGAGGCATATAAAGCGGTGCGTTCTGCAATGGATCACGGTACAAAAATAGACCGTAAAATGGCAGACTATATCGCATTAGGTATGAAAGAATGGGCAATAGGTAAAGGTGTAACACATTATACGCACTGGTTTCAACCTTTAACCGGGACTACAGCAGAAAAACACGACGCTTTTTTTGAAACATCTTTTGATGGATCTGATCCGGTAGAGAAATTCAGCGGCTCGCTTTTGGTTCAGCAAGAACCGGATGCGTCTTCGTTTCCAAATGGGGGTATCAGAAATACGTTTGAAGCTCGCGGATATACCGCTTGGGATCCTACTTCGCCTGCATTTATCTTTGGAACAACTTTATGTATCCCAACTGTTTTTGTTTCTTATACCGGCGAAGCGTTAGATAATAAAACGCCTTTATTAAGAGCGTTGTTGGCAATTGATGAAGCAGCAACTGAAGTAGCTAAGTTTTTTGATAAAAATGTAAAGAAAGTAACTCCGACATTAGGCTGGGAACAAGAGTATTTTTTAATTGATGCTGCGTTAGCGGCTTCTCGTCCGGATATTTTACAAACTGGCAGAACGTTATTAGGACATGTTTCGGCAAAAGGTCAGCAATTAGAAGATCATTATTTTGGATCGATTCCTACAAGAGTTTTAAACTACATGCGCGATTTGGAAAACGAATGTATGTTGTTGGGAATTCCTGTAAAAACACGTCACAATGAAGTAGCTCCGAACCAATTTGAGTTGGCTCCGATTTTTGAAGAGACCAATTTAGCGGTAGATCACAACTCATTATTAATGGATGTGATGCAAAAAGTAGCAGAACGCCATGATTTTAAAGTGTTGTTTCATGAAAAACCTTTTAAAGGCGTGAACGGATCCGGTAAACACAACAACTGGTCGTTGGCAACAGATACGGGTGTAAATTTATTGGCTCCGGGTAAAACTCCAAACAGCAATTTACAGTTTTTAACCTTCTTCATTAACACTATTAAAGCAGTTGCTAATTACGAAGAATTATTGCGTGCATCCATTGCATCGGCATCAAACGATCACCGCTTAGGAGCAAATGAGGCACCGCCTGCAATTATTTCCATTTTCATCGGACAACAATTAACAAAAGTGTTGGAAGAATTAGAAGGAGTATCAACAGGAAAATTATCGCCTGAAGAAAAAACCGACTTAAAATTAAACGTTGTAGGAAAAATTCCGGATGTATTGTTAGATAATACCGATCGTAACAGAACATCGCCTTTTGCGTTTACCGGAAATAAATTTGAATTCCGTGCGGTGGGTTCAACAGCAAACTGTGCTACTTCAATGACAACTTTAAATACGATTGTTGCAAAACAATTGATCGACTTTAAAAAAGAAGTGGAAACGTTGGTTGAAAAAGACGGATTGAAAAAAGACGAAGCCATTTTCAACGTATTGCGCGAATACATCAAACAAACGAAAAATATTTTATTTGAAGGTGACGGATACAGCAAAGAGTGGGAGGAAGAAGCGGCTCGCAGAGGATTATCAAACCACAAAACAACTCCGGCTGCTTTAAAAGCTAAAGTTTCTCAAAAAGCTTTGGATCTGTTTGATGAAATTAACGTAATGAACAACACAGAAGTAGAAGCACGTTACGAAATTGAATTGGAAGATTATATCAAAAAAGTTCAGATTGAAGGACGTGTTTTAGGTGATATTGTTCGTAATCATATTATTCCTACAGCTTTCAAATATCAAAATCTGTTGATCGAAAATATTAGAGGTTTGAAAGAAATTTTTGGAAAAGATTACGAAGAGTTAGCAGCAGAACAAATGATGATTCTTAAGAAAACATCGATGCACGTTAACGAGCTGAACTCAAAATTACATTTAATGATGGATGCACGCAAAGAAGCCAATGCAATGAATTCTATTGAAGAAACCGCACACGCTTATTGCGATAATGTAAAACCTTATTTTGACGAAATTCGGTACCACGCTGATAAATTAGAACTAATGGTTGATAACGAATTATGGACATTAACCAAATACCGCGAATTATTATTTACAAGATAATTATGTGTTTTAAACAATAAAACCTCTGTATTCACAGAGGTTTTATTGTTTATTGAATTTTTCATTTATGAAAAATTATCTGTTAAAATTAAATACAAAAGTTGTACCGTTATTATAAGCTCTGCGTTCCCACATGGCATATTGGCTACGTGTTAAAATGCTTCTTAAATCTTTGCACAATCTGTATTCATAATCACGTGGACCATAATTATTAGCTATTAAGAAGTTCAAAGAAACTTGTAATTTGGATCTTTGTGCTTGGGACAGTCTCAAAAAATCATAACGATTCATTTCACGGCTCACATGATAATGATAATCACGTTGATGATTATTTCTCACAACTTTTCTGTTATGTTTGTAATCATTTCTATTGTGATTATAATGTTTTTGGTGTTTTTTATGGTTTTTGTAATGTCCTTTTCCGTGGTGGTTTCCATGTCTTGGCTGTGCACTTGCAATAGTTGTAACCGCTAAAAGTGCTAATGTAAATAACGTTTTCATAACAAATTTTGTTTTAATGCTGTATAAATTGTTTTTGTTATAAAGCATTTCTCAAAGTGTGTGCCAAAAAAAGTTAATATCAAAAAAAGGCTCTATTTTAACAATAAAGCCTTAGAAAATAATTTTTTATAATAATTAACTTTGTTTTTTTACATATTTAGTTAGGATAACAATCATTTGTCCATCGATTTTTCCTTCAATTTGTTCCGTGTTATCGTGAACCAATCGGATGTTGCGTACAGCTGTTCCTATTTTAGCGTTCAATGTCGATCCTTTTACATCTAAATCCTTAATTAAAGTTACTGTATCGCCGGCTACTAAAATATTTCCGTTACTATCTTTATGTAAGTCAATACTTCCGTCACCTTCGTGGTCACCTGTTTGCTTAGCCCATTCTAACGCATCATCGTCTAAATAAATCATATCTAACAAATCGGCAGCCCAACTTTCATTTCTAAAACGGTTTAACATTCTCCAGCTTACCACTTGAACCGGGACATTTTCATTCCACATTGATGTAGATAAACATTGCCAGTGATTAGCGTCTAATTCTTCACGTTTTTCAATTTGATTCAAACATTTCTCACAAGCTAAAATTTCTCTGTCAGCTAAATTACTTGCCGAAGGAGGAACGTCATAAACTGATAAGTTTTCTTTTGATTCGCACAATTCACATTGATTGCCGCTTCTTGCTATTAATTTGTCTAAAGTTTTCATGGAGTATATTTTAATTTTTGGGCAAATATATTAATTATGTTTTTGGTTTGATAAAAATTGTATCAAATCTATCAAACGGGACGAGTAACCAATTTCATTATCGTACCAACCTACTATTTTTACCATTCTGCCTAAAACGGCGGTAAGTTGTGCATCGAACAAACAAGAATGTGTATTTCCCAATACATCAACAGACACAATAGGATCTTCGGTATATTCTATAATTCCTTTTAATTGATTTTCGGATGCATCTTTAAATGCTTTATTGATTTCTTCTACCGTTACATCTCTGTTCACATAACATGTAATATCTGTTAAGGAACCGTCGGGAACGGGAACACGTATGCCGCCGCCGCCTATTTTTCCTTCGTATTCAGGGAAAATTTTGGTTAATGCTTTGGCTGCTCCTGTGGTTGTGGGAATGATTGACTGTGCTGCACCGCGTGCTCTGCGTAAATCTTTATGTGGTTGGTCATGCAGACTTTGATCGGTGGTGTAGGAGTGAACTGTGGTTATGAATGCCTTGTCTAATCCGCACAATTCCTTAATCACCTTAATCATTGGAGCGGCATTATTTGTTGTGCAACTTGCATTGGAAACAATCAGTTCATCACCGTTTAAGATAGATTCGTTTACACCTAATACAACGGTTTTAATTTCATTGTCCTCAGGAGGAACAGATAAAATCACTCGTTTTGCACCGTTTTGGATATGATTTTGAAGCAGTTCGGCGGTTTTGTGTTTCCCGGTTGCCTCAATCACAAAATCAATAGCAAAAGGTCTCCAATTGATTTTGGTAATATCTTTTTCGTGTAAAAACGTCACTTTTTGATTATTAACAATTAAATGTTGTTCATCAAACGAAATGTGTTCACTCAATTTTCCATGAACACTATCGTATTTCAGCAAATGCACCATGGTAGCGGTCTCAGCCAAATCGTTGATGGCAACCACTTCAATATCTGGATGATGAATTAACAAACGGAACAAATTCCGACCAATGCGTCCAAACCCGTTGATAGCGATTTTTATTTTCATTATGTGTTTAAAAAAGCAGGTCGCTCTTATAGAACGACCGTGTAATTTATATTATAAAATATGTTTTTGTGCTTTGTAAGACGAGCGTACCAACGCACCACTTTCTACGTGGCGGAAGCCCATTTCTAACCCAATCTCTTCATATTTTTTAAATTGATCAGGAGTAATGAATTCTTTTACAGGTAAATGTTTTTTACTTGGCTGTAGGTATTGACCAATTGTAATCACGTCTAAATCCACTGCACGTAAATCTTTCATTGTTTGAATCACTTCTTCTTCGGTTTCCCCCAATCCTAACATAATACCCGATTTTGTGCGTTTGGCTCCGTTGGCTTTCAAATAGCGCAATACTTCTAAGCTACGGTCATATTTTGCCTGAATTCTAACTTCACGTGTTAATCGGCGAACGGTTTCCATATTGTGAGAAATCACTTCAGGAGATACTTCTAAAATACGGTCGATGTTTCTTTCGATTCCTTGAAAATCAGGAATCAATGTTTCCATGGTGGTTCCCGGACTCATTCTACGAACAGCTTTTACTGTTTCTGCCCAAATAATCGAACCGCCATCTTTTAAATCATCTCTGTCAACAGAAGTTAATACCGCATGTTGAATGTTCATTAGTTTAATAGAACGAGCTACTTTTTCGGGTTCGTCCCAATCAACTGTTTCGGGTCTGCCGGTTTTTACACCGCAAAAGCCACATGAACGTGTACAAATGTTTCCCAAAATCATGAATGTAGCCGTACCTTCGCCCCAACACTCGCCCATATTCGGACAACTTCCCGAGGTGCAAATGGTGTGAAGTTTGTATTTATCTACTAAACCTCTTAATTCTGTATATTTTTTTCCGGTTGGTAATTTTACGCGTAACCATTTAGGTTTACCAGTAGCCGGTTTGTTTGTGTCTAAAACCGATTCCATAATTGAACTGTATTCGAAATACAAAGATACTGAAAAGTTTGTTTTGTTGTTTGTAAACTTTAAAAGTTCTGTATTTTCGTCTATTTTTGTAAGAACTTTAAAAATAATTGTAATGCAGCCAACTTTAACACCTATTGATAAATACCTTGTAAATCCGGTTAACCAATTTATTAGTAAATCTACTACAAGCGGTATGGTCTTGTTTGTTGCTGCCGTGATTGCTATTTTTTTTGCCAATTCGCCCTGGGCTGAAACCTATCAGAATATCTGGCAGCATAAAATAGGAATTTCATTTGGCGATTTAGAGTTAAAAATGTCGTTACACCATTGGATCAATGATGGATTAATGGCTATTTTCTTTTTTGTTGTTGGTTTAGAATTAAAACGTGAGCTAACAAACGGAGAACTGGCATCGCCTAAAAAAGCTGCGTTGCCAATTATTGCAGCTATTGGAGGAATGATTTTTCCGGCATTGATTTATACTTTTTTTAATGGAGGGAGCGATGCCGCTCATGGTTGGGGAATTCCAATGGCTACCGATATTGCTTTTGCTTTGGGAGTGATGTATTTATTGGGCGATAAAGTGCCTGTTTCATTAAAAGTTTTTCTTACGGCGTTGGCAATTGTAGATGATTTAGGTGCGGTTTTGGTCATTGCATTGTTTTATACGTCGCAGTTAAATTTAATCTATCTATCTATTGGTATTACGCTATTTATAGTCCTTTTAATCTGTAACAAGTTAGGTTTTAAAAACACAATTTTTTATGCGGTTATTGGAATTGGAGGCATTTGGCTGGCATTTTTACTGTCGGGCGTTCATGCAACGATTGCTGCAGTACTTGCAGCTTTTGCAATTCCGGCAAATGCTAAGGTAAACGAATCCTATTTTTCTTTTAAAATGAACGATTTAAAAAACCGATTTTTTGCAATAGATCCTAAAGACAAACAGCCCAACCTTAAGGCAGAACAAATTCATATTGTTGAAGAAATGCGTACGCTAACAAAAAATGCCTTACCGCCTTCGCACAGATTAGAACATGGTATGCACAGTTTTGTGGCATTTGTGGTGATGCCCGTTTTTGCTTTGTGTAATGCAGCTATTCCAATCTCATTTAGCGAAATTAGTAATGTAACAATTGGTGTAGCTTTAGGATTGTTATTGGGAAAAGTTATTGGTGTTTTTGGATTGACGGCTTTGATTATCAAATTAAAACTGATTTCAAAACCTAACGGCATAACGATGAGAAATCTGTTGGGGATAGGTTTTCTGGCATCCATCGGATTTACAATGTCGCTGTTTGTAACAGAACTGGCATTCGATGTAAATAAACATCCGGAATTTCCTTCAGAAGCCAAATTAGGAATTATTGTAGCTTCGCTAATTGGCGGATTCATCGGATTTTTTATTCTGAATCATTCAAAAAAATAATTAAAGACCAACAATTTGTTGGCTTTTTTATGAATAGTTGGTTTATCTTTGCGTCACTTATATTAAGAATATGATTACAGTTAACGACGTTGCCGTAAATTTTGGAGCAACAACTTTGTTTAGCGGAGTAAGTTTTGCCATTAATGAAAACGACAAAATTGCTTTAATGGGTAAAAACGGTGCCGGGAAATCGACTTTGTTAAAAATTGTAGCTGGTATCAATAAGCCGTCATCAGGAAATATAGCTGCCCCTAAAGATGCCGTTATTGCCTATTTGCCGCAGCATTTATTAACAGAAGATGATAGTTCGGTTCGAGATGAAGCCGCTAAAGCTTTCAAGGAAATTTTCTCAATGAAAAAGGAAATCGATGAACTAAACGAACAGTTAACTGTAAGAACCGATTACGAAAGCGACGATTATATGAAATTGATTGAACGCGTTTCGGAATTAAGTGAGAAATTTTATTCGATTGAAGAAGTAAATTACGAAGCCGAGGTTGAAAAAGTATTGAAAGGAATGGGATTCTCACAGGAAGATTTAGACCGACCAACTTCTGAATTTTCCGGAGGTTGGAGAATGCGTATCGAACTGGCAAAAATCCTTTTAAAGAAACCCGATTTAATTTTATTAGATGAGCCCACCAACCATTTGGATATCGAATCAATTCAATGGTTAGAAGATTTCTTGGTAAACTCTGCAAAAGCAGTAATGGTTATTTCGCACGATCGCGCGTTTGTTGACAATATCACAAACCGAACCATCGAAGTTACCATGGGACGTATTTATGATTACAAAGCAAAATATTCTGATTATTTGGAATTACGCAAAGACAGAAGAATTCATCAGCAAAAATCTTATGAAGAACAACAAAAGTTTATCGCAGAAAACAAAGCTTTTATTGAGCGCTTCAGAGGTACTTTTTCTAAAACTGAACAAGTGCAATCTCGCGTTCGTATGTTAGAAAAATTGGTTTTAGTAGAGGTAGATGAAGTAGATTCATCGGCGTTACGACTAAAATTTCCTCCGGCGGCTCGTTCAGGGCAGTATCCTGTGATCGTGAAAGAATTATCTAAATCGTATGACAATCATATTGTTTTTAAAGATGCCAATATGGTGATTGAACGCGGACAAAAAGTAGCATTGGTAGGTAAAAACGGAGAAGGAAAATCTACCATGATCAAAGCTATTATGGGGGAAATTGATTTTAACGGATCTGTTGAAATCGGCCACAATGGAAAAATTGGGTACTTTGCACAAAATCAGGCATCGTTGTTAGATGAAAATATAACTATTTTTGAAACCATCGACCGCATTGCAGAAGGCGATATCCGTACACAAATAAAGAATATTTTAGGTGCTTTTATGTTTTCGGGAGATGATATTGATAAAAAAGTAAAAGTGCTTTCGGGCGGAGAAAAAACGCGTTTGGCAATGATAAAATTATTGTTAGAACCTTATAATGTGTTAATTCTCGATGAACCAACCAACCACTTGGATATGAAAACCAAAGACATTATTAAAGATGCTTTAAAAGAATTTGAAGGAACAGTGATTTTAGTGTCTCACGACCGTGATTTCTTAGATGGATTAGCAGAAAAAGTATTTGAATTTGGCAATAAACGTGTCAAAGAACATTTTGAAGACATCAAAGGATTTTTGGCCCTCAAAAAAATGGATTCTTTAAAAGAGATAGAGAAATAAACAATACCTATTCACTAACCCCAAATAGCATCTAAGTTTTTCGGGGTTAGTAGTGAGTAAGAACTTTATATGAAAGGTTTGTTTAAAAACTTGCCGAATAAGTTAAACTAATGTTGTGGTTTTTAGATTGGATATTGGCAACATTATTTGTTCCTGAACTTATCATATTTTGTTGCGAATCTTGTTGCCAGAACTGATAGCCCAAATCTAAACGCGATGCCCCAAAACTGTATCCAATACCGGCACTATAGCTTGTTAAATCGTCCATAAGGTCTTTGTTTTTGTACGGACTGTTAGCAAAGCGGTATCCGGCACGCAAACTTACCTGGTTTAAACGGTATTCGCCACCAATTCTAAATTCGTTTGTTGCCTGTAAATTGTTTTTGTAATAATTGTTTACCAGACTGTAATCGGCTCCGTCTGCTTTATATTCTATGGTGCTGTAATCTTTTCGGGTATAATCAAAACTTAACAATCCTTTAGATCCAAAAACATACGCTAAACTTCCGGTGAATGCTCCCGGGTTTTTAATGTTGTATTTGTTGTATAAAGTGGTAATGGCAGGATCTATATTATAAAAATTCAGCTCGTTATCTTGAATGATATTTGTTTGTAAACTTTGCGAAAATTCATCTTGCAGGCTCAGCCACGTTGGTGATTGGTATGAAGCTCCGATTCTGAATTCTTCGGTTGCTTTAAAAATTCCACCTACGTTAAATGAAAATCCGGAACCATACGTATAAGTGTGGTTGGTAAACAATAATTCCTTATATCCGTCTGTTACCGGTGATTGATTTTGTTCGTAAATAGCCGACGAGGTTAAATAATCTATAAAATGAACATTTAAATTGGCCCCCAAATACAATTTTTTATTGATGTCGAAACCAACATTTCCTGTCAACTGATTGTTAAAACCAGAAACGTATGTTTCATTTTCCTGATAAAAAGAATTTCCACTTCCGTTTAAAACATAGCCGTTATTAGTGTCATTGACCAAGTATCCTTGATATGCCAGCATGGCTTGTTGTGCCGAAAATCCGTTTTGAATACTATTTAAATAGTCGTATAAATCGGTAATAGACTCACCTTCTCTTGTTTGAACATAATCAAGAGGAACACTTCCTCCGTTGTAGCCGTAATTGGCATTATCTAAGAAGTAATTGGTAACCGATTGATTGGAAACACCGCTGCTAAAATATCGGTCGTTAAAACGGGCATTGGTATGATAACCAATACCAATGGTTACCTTTTTTAATGCTTGATCCTGGTTTTTTGAATCGACAACAAAAATGGCTCCGAAATTCGATAAATTTACATCGTTTTCTTTGGCAGTTGCTTTCGTTCCTTCAAAAATCGATTTGTTGTTCTGGATTTGGAGGTTTCCGGTAAAGCTAAAATTGTTGTAATTGTACAATGCAGAACCTGCGGGGTTAATTTGTAATGCAGAAATATCTCCGCCCAATGCTCCAAAGGCACCTCCCATGGCATTAAAACGAGCGGTTCCGTTTACTTGTTGGCTACTAATTTTTACGGCGTCTGCCGGATTAAACTCCTGTGCCTGTGCCTGAACCAAGCTGAAAATGGCAAGCAATGGTAAATATATTTTTTTCATAATTATCGTACTCTTAAAAATGATTTAAATTATCTTCTTCCGCCACCTGAACGCATACCTCCGCCCATTGATCCACCACTGCGTGATCCTCCAAAGCTACCGCCACTATTCATTCTGGTATTTGATGAAGGGGTATAGGTAGGTCGGGTAGTCGTCCGTTCCATTCTGGTATTGGTGGCTCGGGTTGTTGTATTGCGGGTGTTTATTCTGCTGTTTTGGTTCGTGTCAAATCTGTTCACTCTGTTGTTTTGTGATGTTCTTTCAGAAACATTCATTCTGTTCAACGTGGTATTTGCACGTGCAAAAGTTCTGTTTGTTGTACTTAATCCATTGGCTCTGCTAAAAGAATTATTGCGTAAGCTGCGGTTGGTTACATTAGTAGCCATTCTGTTACTGTTTAATTGTCGAGAGGTTAAGTTTCGATACGAATTGCTTCTTGATATATTCCGGTATCCATAATAAGGGTAGCCCCAACCGTAACCATAGTAAGGGTAACCCCAGCCATAATAAGGATATCCCCAATAACCGCCCCAGCCAAAACTGAAACCGTATCCAAATCCCCAGTATGAATCATACCAGCCGCCATAAGGATATCCCCAACCCCAATAAGAGTAAGGGTAATCGTAAACTATTTGAGTGGTCGAAGTGGTATCGCCCCAACCGCCGTTTGCCTCGTTGTAATTAGACGTATAATTTTCTACATCGGTAAAGTAAGCTTCGCTTTCTTGGGCTTTTTCTTTAAAATATTCGGTGTAATACGCACTTTTTTCGTGCGTATCTTCTACAACAATTTTGCTATTGTTATAAATTCCGTCCACGTCATAAGGTTTTTGATTTAAGTTGGAACATGCCGTAAGGGCAATTCCGGCAGATGCGATAATGCTTAACCGAACTAAATGAGACTTATTGAAGATTGTTAGTAGCATATTTTGAGTTTTTATTGTTGAACATTACAAATTTAAGTAGATTTGTACAAAATAAATTGTTAATATTATATAATCAAAATATATACCAATATACAAAAAATGAGCAAGAATTTAACTACAAGAGCAGAAGATTATTCAAAATGGTATAACGAATTGGCGGTAAAAGCCGATTTAGCTGAAAATTCAGGAGTTCGCGGTTGTATGGTGATCAAACCGTACGGATATGCCATTTGGGAAAAATTACAAGGTGAATTAGACCGCCGTTTTAAGGAAACAGGTCACAGCAATGCGTATTTTCCTTTATTTGTTCCAAAAAGTTTATTCGAAGCTGAAGAGAAAAATGCTGAGGGTTTTGCTAAAGAGTGTGCCATTGTAACGCATTACCGTTTAAAAAATGACCCGAACAATCCGGGAAAATTAATGGTTGATCCCGAAGCAAAATTAGAAGAAGAATTAATCGTCCGTCCCACATCCGAAGCAATTATTTGGAGTACTTACAAAGGATGGATTCAATCGTACCGCGATTTGCCTATTTTAATTAATCAGTGGGCTAATGTGGTGCGTTGGGAAATGCGTACCCGTTTATTTTTACGTACTTCTGAATTTTTATGGCAAGAAGGGCACACCGCACACGCTACCAAAGAAGAAGCTTTGTTTGAAGCCAAACAAATGCAAGATGTGTATGCCGATGTGGTAGAGAATTTTATGGCAATTCCGGTAATAAAAGGATATAAAACGGAAACAGAGCGTTTTGCCGGAGCCGATGATACCTATACAATAGAAGCTTTAATGCAAGACGGAAAAGCCCTGCAGGCAGGAACATCACACTTTTTAGGTCAGAATTTTGCCAAAGCTTTCGATGTGAAATTTACCAATAAAGAAGGAAAACAAGAGTATGTTTGGGCTACTTCGTGGGGTGTTTCAACACGTTTAATGGGTGCATTAATCATGACACATTCTGATGACAACGGATTGGTACTGCCACCAAAATTAGCACCGATTCAGGTGGTGATTGTTCCTATTCACAGAACCGACGAACAATTACAGCAAATAGGTGAAAAAGCAGATGAATTGATCGCAGAATTTAAGAAAAAAGGAATTTCTGTTAAATATGATGACCGCGATACACAAAAACCGGGATTTAAATTTGCCGAATGGGAATTAAAAGGTGTACCGGTTCGCATTGCTATTGGACCTAAAGATTTAGAAAACGGGACTTTCGAGATCGCTCGTCGTGATTTATTGTCTAAAGAAATCATCGATGCAGATTCAGTCGTAAGTCATATTGAAAATTTGTTACACGAAATTCAGGAAAATTTATTTGCCAGAGCTTTAAATTTTAGAAATACACACATTACCGAAGTTCATTCGTTTGATGAATTTAAAGACGTACTGGAAACCAAGGGAGGCTTTTTATCAGCTCATTGGGACGGAACTCCTGAAACCGAAGAAAAAATTAAAGATTTAACCAAAGCTACCATTCGTTGTATCCCTATGGACAGAAAAGAAGAAGAAGAAGAAGGTGTTTGCATGTTTACAGGGAAACCTTCAAAAGGCAGAGTGTTGTTCGCAAAAGCATATTAATGTAAAAATCCCGGTTCTCACCGGGATTTTTTATTGATTTTCTAAAAGCTCTTTTAACTTATTCCAAGTTTTATCTTTTAAAACAGGTACATTCTTTACCTTATTATTTTTGCTGTGGTCGATGATGTATTCAGCTCTTTTCTTAGAATCGGGATGGGTACTGATCCATGTTAAATACTTCATGAGTTCACTTTCCGACTCATTGATTTTATACAGAAAATGAGCAAAATGTTCCGGATTTATTTCTGCTTTTGTAAGGTATTCCACTGCTTTTATATCGGCTTCTTTTTCTAAACTTCTATCAAATGAAGTTGATGACAAAACTTTAGCAGTTTCTTTAATTAATTCGCTGCCTTTTGTACCGGTAGTTATAGAAATCAAAGTAGAAAGACCAATTTCTTTGATTAATTTTTTCATTACGTGATTTAGTTGTATGTGTGCTATTTCGTGGCATAACACACCGGCTAATTCTTCCTGATTTTCAGAAGCAGTAATCAATCCGCTGTAAATAACAAGTCGTCCGTTGGGCATTGCAAACGCATTGATTTCGTTTTTGTTTATCACGTTAAACTTTATTTTTGAGCGTTCTATATCATTATAGTTACAAATTTTTGTTATAAGGCTATCGACCGATTTTAGTACCAGTTGATTAGTATTTTCATCTGCTGTTGTTTTTATGGTTTCCCATAGCAATTCATCGAGTTTTTCTTCTGTTTTTTCAGTTGTTTGCTTTATTCTTAAAATAGTTACCCAGTTTATTTGCTGTAGAACAAACCAGGTCGAAAAGAATAACACAATTAATAATAATCCTTGAAATATTATTTTTTTCATGGTTTGCAGATTAAATGGGTTAAACTTCCGTAAAACCACCATTGTACATGAATTCCTTTTCTTGTTTGAATAGCGGTATAAATAGTAGCGATAAATTCTGACAAATTAAAAATAATTGCGGTGATCATATATGCAAGATAATGGTTTGTTACAGTTTCTGAATAAAAAATGATAGAAATTGTCCACCAAAAACCAAAGCTATTGACAAAAAGTATCGAAAATTGCGAAAGCAGTGCCTGCATACAATGCCAACGAACAAAATAGGTGCCTTTTCTGTTACTTATATAGAAAAAAAATGTTGCCAGCAAATTAATTATTGGCAAGGGTAAACCGACTATAAATGCGATTAAAGACATTAAATAGCTGTTTGATGCTTTTTCTGTTTCGTGCTCGCCCGGTTTATAAATAAATGTTGTTTTTTGTATCATAATTGTTTTATAATGTTCCAAATCCAGTTGATAAGAACCAGAAGTATTAAAGGAATTGTAATTTGGAGCTTTCTTAGCCAGATTTCGGTTTTTTTATAAAAATCAAATAATGTTGTTTTTTTTAAGAAAAAATCTGCTAAGATCCAAAAGGGTAGTACAAGCATAATGACAAAAACGACAATACCCAACGGATTGGTATATAGAGCCTGTGAAAAATGTCCTTGTAACAGCGAAACAATTGAACGGGTTGTGCCACACGAAGGACACGGAATAGTAGTGATTTTTTTAAAAACGCAAACACCAACCGTATTATTAGTTGTATTAAAGCCTGTCATGTTGTAAAAAAGCCAAATATAGCCTGCAATGCAGGCTATAAATAAAAAAAAATACAGTTTATTTTTTTTAAGATACATTAATAGAACGCCTGTACAAGTTTTTCCATATTTTTTTCGCGGGTGGCTCCCATAATCAAAAATAAATCAATGATAGACCATATTCCTAAACCACCACAAGTTAAAAGCTTACCAATACCAAGACCGGTATCGCCAATCATAAAACGGTCAATTCCTAAACCACCGGCAAGTATCGATACAATAAGCATTGTTGTAGGGTCTTTAAATTGAAGTGTTTGAACCATAACCCATTTAGAATCGTCCATTTTTAATAAGTTTTCTCTGATTTGAGCCATGTGGTGGCTTTCAAAGAATTTGCTGTTAGTCATCATGAACATATCTACTTTTTGTGCATCCATTTTTTAGTTGTTTAATTTTAGTTAAAACCCTACTCGTATAGCTTTTCGGTATCGCTCCGTTTTTTTAATGGTTACTGACCTCCATTTGCGCCCAAATTTACAAAAAACTCATAAATAAGCAATTTTATAAATTTAGAAGCTGTTAAAAGTATAAATTTATCGTTGTTATTTTACAATGACTGTAATTTTAATAACAAAAGACTACTTATCAGTTATTAAAGAAAAAACAGCCAATTTATAAGAATTTAAACCAAAACCGCATATTGTTCCTTTTGCAACAGCCGATAAATAAGAATGGTGTCTAAACGGTTCTCTTTTAAATACATTGCTGATATGGACTTCTATAACAGGCGTATTTATTGCACTAATGGCATCGGCAATAGCTATTGAAGTATGCGTGTAAGCACCGGCATTCAATATAATTCCATCAAAATCAAATCCTGTTTCATGAATTTTATCAATAATAGATCCTTCGTGATTGCTTTGATAATAAGTGAATTCAATATCGGGGAATTCAGTTTTAAGATCACTGAAAAAAGTTTCAAAAGTTTCATTTCCGTAAACAGAAGGTTCTCTTTTTCCTAAAAGGTTCAAATTAGGTCCATTGATAATTACAATTTTCATAACAAAGATTTTATTCTGTAAAATTAACAAAATAGCCGGATCAATGAAGCCTTAATTTAAAGGAATGTAAAAAACAGATATCTATCAGAAATACAAGCTTTAGCTGATTTTGTCAATAATTTAATTAGCCAAGTAATTATTAAGCGTGTTTTAAATTATTGTTAAAACAATAGGTGTTTAATTTAATGATTCCGTAAATTTGCCTTGTAAAAAAATAATTATAGACAATGAAAAAGATCGTATTATCATTAGCTGTGTTAGTAATGGGAGTTGCAGCACAAGCACAAGAGGGTGGTTTTGGTTTTAACCAAGGCGATGTTTTATTAGAAGGAAACATTCAAGTAAATTCTACTAAAGAATCTGTTGAAACAAATGGATTTACCGCAACTCAAAAGCAAAATAATACTAATTTTAGCCCAAAAGCAGGATATTTTATTAATGACAAATTTGCTTTAGGTGTGCAATTGGGTGTTTTTTCAGGAAAAGAAACTACAGAATTACCAACCGGAACTGATGAAGTAAAACAAAATGGTTTTTACGCTGGAGTATTTGGTCGTTATTATTTCTTAGATTTAGGGCAACGTTTTAAAACGTATACAGAATTAAATTTAGGAATGGATAACTACAAAGCAAAAGCTAATGGAACTGAAGTTCAAAAGAATTCAGGATTTTCAACTGGTTTAGGTTTAGGAATCAATTATTTTGTTACTCCTAAAATTGCTATCAACTTTGGATTATCTGATGTTTTATCTTTTTCAACAAGTAAAGACAAAAATACAGATGTTAAAACAGATGAATTTAATGCAAATGTTAATGTTTTCAATAACTTTTTTGACACAGCAACATTCGGCTTAACCTTTAAATTGTAATTTTTTTAAAGAAATTTAATAAAATTTTAAGAGCCTTTCATTTTTGAAAGGCTTTTTTTATATCTTTAAGGCTTAAAATATATTTAAAGCTGAACTAATGAAGAAAATATTACTGTCAATCGTTTTTTTAGGGTTGTTAACAACAAATAGTTTCGCACAACGCAATCATAGAAATTTAATTGAAACCGGGATAAAAGTCGGTGGCAATATGTCTAGATTAACAGGTGGTAATACCCAAGATTTTAAACCCGGGCTACAAGTTGGAGGAACAATAGAAGTACCATTATCTTTTTACAAGAAATTTGCTGTACAAGCTGAACTACAATACGCTGTACAAGGATATAAAGGGGCGGAATACGATCAAATTGACATAAATACCGACGAGGTAACCGAAACGTTGAAGTTAGAAGACGTTACAATGCACTACTTATATTTACCAATTACTTTTAAATATTATGCAAGTAAGAATTTTTCTGTTGAATTAGGTGGACAAATAGGGTATATGCTTCATGCAAAAGGTCAGTTTGATGCAAATAAATACAACACTGCCCGAGAATATATGTATTTGACAGATCCAAGATACGTTGCCTCTTATTCGCAATTAGATAAAGCTGTTTTTGAAGCCGGATATAGAAGTAAGAACTACGAAGATTACTATGAAAAATTTGATTATGGTATTACGGGTGGGTTTACATATTATGCAGAAAGCGGTTTGTTTTTTAACTTCCGTTATTATATGGGTTTACAAGATATTTATAAAATTGATAACGATTATCAGAAATTTACGATTCCTGATGCAACCGATGAATTGTTAAAAGAAGTAAACTATATGAATGATAATTTAAAGTTTGCCCCAATGACCAACACATCTGTTCAACTTTCTGTGGGGTATAAATTCTAATTATCATTTGAGTAATAAATTATAAAACAGTACTTTTAAACCACCGTTTTACGGTGGTTTTTTTATGGATAATTATATAGAACAGTTTAGTTATTACTTGAAATTAGAACGAGGTGTTGCAGAAAATACCTTGTTAAGCTATTTGTATGATTTAGATAAATTTAAACAGTTTTTAGGAACAAACAGCAGTTTGATCAACGTGCAGGAAGCTGATATAAGAGGGTTTATCCACTTTGTTTCCGATTATTTGGCACCTGCCTCTCAAGCCCGTATCTTATCCGGTTTAAACCATTTTTACAGTTTCTTGATACTGCAAAATGTTATCGAAAATAATCCGGTAATGTTTATAGAATTACCTAAACAAATAAAAAAACTGCCTGTGGTTCTATCTGTAGAAGAAATAGACACATTGCAAAGTGTTATAGATTTTACTAAAACAGAAGGAACCAGAAACGATGCCATTATAGAAACAATGTATTCTTGTGGGTTAAGGGTTTCTGAACTAATCAATTTAAAATTATCCGATTTATTTTTTGACGAAGGTTTTATCCGGGTATTGGGAAAAGGCTCTAAACAACGGTTTGTTCCTATCGCATCATCAGCCATAAAAAAAATCAATTGTTACAGAACCGAAATCCGCTCAAAGATGAACATAAAAAAAGAGGCCGAAGATATTTTGTTCTTAAATCGCCGCGGGGCACAATTAACGCGAGCCATGATTTTTACCATATTAAAAACATTGGCAAAACTGGCTGGTTTGCATAAAAATATCAGTCCGCATACTTTACGGCATTCATTCGCTACTCATTTACTTGAAAACGGAGCCGATTTACGATCTATTCAGTTAATGCTGGGGCACGAATCAATTACCACAACCGAAATTTATCTGCATTTAGACAAACAAAAATTAAAACAGGAAGTAGAAAAATTTCATCCGTGGAATAACCGATGAAATTTACAAAATATTATATGTTTTCAAATTCTTAACTTCTTTAATTACAAATGTACTGTGAGTACTTTGTACTTCTTCCATAGTAGTTAGTTTTGAAAGCATAAATTCACGGTACGCTTCCATATCCTGAACACCAATTTTTAATATATAATCGTATTCGCCGCTTACGTGAAAACATTCCAATACTTCGGGAATCTGGTTTACTTTTTTCTCAAATTTTAAAATAGCGTCTTTTGAATGTGATTTAATTTTAATGTGAGAGATAACTATAAAACTCCGGTTAATTTTGTCTTTGTTAATAATCGCAACATAATCGGTAATAATGTGCTGCTTTTCTAACTTTTTTACGCGTTCGTAAACTGCGGTGGTTGAAAGCCCCAATTGGTCCGCTAATTCTTTGGTAGTTTGTTTACAGTTTTTTTGTAAGAATTCTATGAGTTTTAAATCGATTTGGTCTAATTTCATTATTTTATTTTTTAAGCAATTTCATTTAAAAATAGGTTATTATTCATCAAATATACATCTTTTGCTGATTTATTTTCTATGATAATCAATTTTATTTTGTCAAAAAAACGGCAGTTGGTAATTTCAGTAACACTAACAAAAAAATTATAAAATAATGTTTAAACCGGCAGATAAAATTCAGGATTTACAATTTTTCGGAGAATTTGGAGGAGTGAATCCTTCTATTTCAGATTCATCAACTTACACCTTTCTTTCAGCAAAAAGTATGTTTGATACATTTGAAGGAAATACTGATGGATGCTATTTATACAGTCGTCACAGCTCGCCTTCTAATTTATATTTAAGTACGGCATTGGCACAAATGGAAAACACAGAAGCAGCCAATGTTACCGCTTCGGGTATGGGTGCCATAACAGCTGTCTTGATGCAATTGTGTAAAAAAGGAGATCACATCATTACAAGTCGTACCATTTATGGAGGAACTTATGCGTTTTTAAAGAATTTTTTACCCGAATTTGGAGTGGATGTTGATTTTGTTGATATTACTAATCTTGATAAGATAAAATCGTTGATAAAACCTAACACCAAGGTAATTTATTTAGAAACAGTAAGTAATCCATTGCTTGAAGTTGCCGATGTTGCTGCCATTTCAGAAATAGGAAAAACAAACAATATAAAGGTAGTGGTTGATAATACTTTTTCGCCTTTAAGCGTTACGCCGGCAAATTTGGGAGCCGATGTGGTAATCCACAGCTTAACAAAATATATCAATGGAAGTAGCGATACCGTAGGAGGTGTAATTTGCGGAACTGAAGATTTCATTAACGATTTAAAAAATGTAAACAACGGTGCGTGTATGCTTTTTGGATCAACCATGGACAGTATGCGTTCGGCAAGTATCCTTAAAAATATGCGTACATTGCATTTGCGTATGAAACAACACAGTGCCAATGCACTTTATCTGGCAAAAGCTTTTAATGAAATAGGTATTAAAACGGTTTATCCCGGACTGGAATCACATCCGTCACATGAAATTTATAAGTCAATGTACAACAACGAGTATGGTTTTGGAGGAATGTTGACTATTGATGTCGGCACATTAGAAAAAGCCAATGCAGTGATGGAGCTGATGCAAGAACGCAATGTGGGCTATTTGGCAGTGAGTTTAGGGTTCTACAAAACATTGTTTAGTGCACCGGGAACTTCTACTTCATCTGAAATTCCTGCTGACGAACAACAGGAAATGGGACTAAGCAATGGTTTAATTCGTTTTTCAATAGGATTAGATAACGATATTGAACGTACTTTTGAATTGATAAAAAGTTGTTTAAAAGATTTGAATGTGATATAAGGTGTTTTCTAAAAAAGAATGTAAAAATAAAATAAGGAGGGTTTGCAAATCCTCCTTATTTTGACTATTCAATCTCTGCGCTTAAACCAGCATCTAACAGTGCCGAACACATAGGTATCAGTTCTTTATATCCACCGGTTTTTACGTCGCATTTACCTTTGTAATGCACCAGCATAGCACATTGTTCGGCTTGTAAGGGTTCATGATCACAAACACGTACCAATGTTTCAATTACATGATCAAAAGTGTTTACATCATCATTATAAAGAACTATTACATTTTCGCCGTTTAATAATTCTTCAATCTTTACTTCTTCTAAAACCTGTTCTTTTGTACTCATAATCATTTTTTTATAAACTTTAAAGATGCCCAGTTGTTTTTTTCTAACTGTGTATCTAAAAACATATTGTATTTATTGGCTTCTGCTTCAATAGCCGGAATATCCTCTGTGTAAAATCCACTGAATAAAATAATACCACCGGTCTTTAATGTTTTAGCATAAGCTTCTATATCATTTAATAAAATATTCCGATTGATATTCGCTATAACTAAATCATATTTATTAGTTTTATCAGCTAATAAAGAGGCATTACCTTCATAAACCGAAATATTTTCAATGCTGTTTCTTTCTGCATTTTCAACAGAATTTAAATAACACCAATTATCAATATCGATAGCATCGGCGTGTTTTGCACCTTTCATTAAGGCTAAAATGGCTAAAATGGCCGTACCGCAGCCCATGTCTAACACTTCCATATTCTCAACATTCAAAGATAATAAATGTTTCATCATCATAAAAGTAGTCTCGTGATGTCCGGTTCCAAAGCTCATTTTAGGTTCAATCACAATTTCGTATGCTACATTTTTAGGCTCGTGGAAAGGCGCACGTACATAACAAATATCATCTACATTTATGGGTTCAAAATTTTTTTCCCACTCTTCATTCCAGTTCACTTGTTCAATATCTTCGGTATGATACGAAATTTTAAATTCAGGATTATTCAATATATAAATATCATTCAATAAATCATCAGAATCATCAGCTGATTGGATATATGCTGACAAACCTTCATCGGTTTCAACAAAACTATCAAATGCTAATTCACCCAATTCTGCTAATAAAATGTCCGATCCCGGATCTTTTGGTTCTATTTTAAAGTGGTATGCTATGTATTTAGATTCCATTTACAATTACTTAACTATTATTTAATATTGTAATTCCTTACGCTACAAAATTACTTATACTTTTGCACAAAACTTTAATAAAACGTATGAAAAAGTTTATTTTTGTATTAAGTATGATGAGTTTTGGGGCGGTAGAGGCACAAAATGAAACCAAAAGAGAAATTGAAGAAATAAAGATGTCGGCATTGCCTTATTACAGTTATGGTAAAGGAATGGGAATGACATCGGCAGACAGTTTATTTCAGTTGAATATTCGTTTTAGAATGCAAAACCGCGTAACTTATTACGATTACGAAGATCAAGAATCTAATTATGATGCGCAGATTAGAAGGTTGCGTTTGCGTTTAGACGGATATGTGGGAAACCCGAAGTTTCAGTATGCATTACAATTGTCCTTTGCTCCGGGCGATGTAGGTGAAATTGAAGAAGGCAAGAATTTGAATATTATTCGTGATGCAGCTGTAAGTTATAATCCAAACAGTCATTGGAGTTTCCTATTCGGTCAAACAAAACTCCCGGGAAACCGCCAACGTGTTAATTCTTCGGGCTCTTTGCAGTTGACTGATCGGTCAATCAACAATGCCCAGTTTAATATAGATCGTGATTTTGGTTTTCAGGTAAATTATTACGAGCAAAACAAAGATCAGTTTTCATATAACATTAAAACCGCCGCAACATCAGGTAACGGAAGAAACTGGAGCGGAAAAGATAATAATATTGCCTTAACCGGGAAATTAGAGTTATTACCTTTTGGTACTTTTAAAAAAGGTGGAGATTATTTTGAAGGGGATATTCAGTTTGAAGAAAAACCAAAAGTGATGCTTTCCGGGGCACTGCACAAAAACTTTGACGCTGCTTTGGCTCGTGGTCAGCAAGGAGATGAATTGTATGAAACCCGCAATCTACAGTCGGTTTTTATCGATGGTATTGCAAAATATAAAGGTTGGGCTGCCATGGTTGCATATATGAATCGTACGACAAACAATCCGGTTACTTCAGGTTTAAACGAAGATGGAATAATAGCTACAAATTATGTTTTTGCAGGTGAAGGATTCGATTATCAGTTGAGTTATACTTTTCCGGTATCACATTATGAAATTATTGGTCGTTTTTCTACTCAAAATGTAGATGATGCTATTTATAGACTGAATGTTCCTAACCAAAAACAATACAGCTTTGGTGTTACAAAATACATTTGGGAACATGCTTTTAAAGTACAAGCCGAAGTTACTTATGATGATTTAAAGTATTTTAACGGCACCCAGAAAAATAATTGGTATTTTCGTTTTCAAATAGAGATTGGGATATAAAAAAATCGGACTTTATAAAGTCCGATTTTTTTTGTTGAATAACCACTGTAAGATAAATCCAAAAATAATCACAAGAAAAACCCCAATTGGGTTTAACCACAGATAACTTATAGCATCTAAGTAATAAATATAAATTACTACAAGCTGTGCTAATAAAGCACTCCAAAAAGTAGCTTTTGCTTTAATGTATTTAAAAAAGAATGCAATTAAAAAGATCCCTAGAACGGTTCCGTAAAAAATGGATCCAATGATGTTTACCAATTGTATCAGATTTTCAAACAAAGTGATTAAACAAGCTGCCAAAATACAGATGATTCCCCAGAAAATAACTAAATACTTGGTTGCTTTTAAATAGTGCTTTTCTGAAAACCCGGGACGGTACGTTTTATATATATCAATTGCAGAACTTGAAGCCACAGCATACAAACCCGATGCAGAGCTTGACATGGCTGCAGAAAAAATCATTGCGAGTAAAAAACCAATGATTCCGTGGGGCAGGTAATTCAAAATAAAATAGATAAAAACATAGTCCTTATCGTTGGTTTCAGCACCTTTATCTACTTTTAAAATAATATCGCGCGCATCTTGTCTTAATTGTACTTCTTGTTCGTTTAATGAAACCAGTTTTTCTTCGAGCATTTCGTTTTCATATCCCTGGTTCAGCTGACCTGTATAAATCTGAGTAATTTCTTTTTTCTCATTCAACAGGTTTTTTAGATCTATTTCCAGATCACGATATTCTGTTTGATATTCAGAACTCAATACTTTTGAAGTGTTTACAGGATTGAAATGTAAAGGCGACTGATAAAAATGAAAGAAAATAAAGACCATTACACCAACTAAAAGAATAAAAAACTGCATGGGCACTTTTAAAATTCCGTTCATCAATAGTCCCATTTGTGTTTCTCTGACACTTTTTCCAGAGAGATACCTTCCCACTTGCGACTGATCGGTTCCAAAATAAGCCAACATTAAGAAGAAACCGGCGGTTAAACCATTCCATAAAGTATAGGTTTCGGTAAAATCTGTTGAAAAGTTCAGTAAATCCAGTTTACCTTCAATCTTTGCAACATTAAAAACATTTACAAAATTTACTTCTTCGGGCAAACGGAATAAAATAATGAAAAATGTAAGGAACATTCCTGCCATTATAACAAATGCCTGTTGTTTTTGTGTAATATTCAATGCTTTTGTTCCACCAAAATAAGTGTAAAAAATAATAACGATACCAATGGAAACAATAATGAAGGTTAAATCCCAATTTAAGATGGATGATAATATAATAGCCGGTGCATAAATGGTGATTCCTGTTCCGATACTTCGCTGAATCAGGAAGATGACCGATGCCAGTGTTCTGGTTCGTAAATCAAACCGGTTTTCTAAAAATTCATAAGCGGTATATACTTTTAAACGATGAAACACAGGAATAAAAACCATACATATAACCACCATTGCCAGAGGTAAACCAAAATAAAACTGTACAAAACCCATTCCGTCGTGAAACGCTTGTCCCGGTGTTGATAAAAAGGTAATGGCACTTGCTTGTGTCGCCATGACCGACAAACCAACCGTAAACCAATTGGTAGATTGGTTGGCTAAAATATATTCCTGTATGTTTTTACTGCCTTTGGTTTTATAAGTTCCGTAAAGAACAATAAACAACAACGTACTTAAAAGTATAATCCAGTCTAATAGTTCCATATTAATCAGTAAAATGCATTATAAAATAAAAAAGAATAATGTAAAATACATTAATGAAAAGTACAATGCTGTAACTTTTTCGCCATTTTATCCATTTAAAATCACTCATTTTTTAATTCAATTAGATTAATAAATAACTCTAATGCACCGGTATTTCCTGTCGGTAGTTGTCTAAAGAAACTCAAACCGGTGTAAACGTAATATCCTTTGCCGTATTTGGCAACAAGTAAGGCTCCGTTTGTATTTTTCTCATCGAAATCATGTGATGTAAATATAGGTTTAAAATCGTTGCTAAAATCATCGGCATAATACAATCCTTGTTCCTGAACCCAGTTTTTAAAATTTTCCTGCGAAATCTTAAAAGGTTGATTTAGTATTTTTTCGTTTGGATTGATGAAATTCACAACCGCATTTTCATCGGTAATACGTGTACTACCAAGTTTAAGGTGATAAGGTGCTATTTTTTCGGTTTTTAGATTGGTGTTGGTTTGATATTGAGTTACTACCACACCACCATTTTTTACGTAATCAAAAAGCAGTTGATTTTTAATTGCTAATTCATTTTCGGTATTAAATGCACGGATTCCGACAATAATGGTTTCGTATTTTGATAATTCTTCGGCTTTTACAGTTTCTAAATTAATAAAATCTACGTTGTAACCAACATCTTTTAAAACTTGAGGAATTTCATCACCGGCACCCACAATATACCCGATTTTTGATTTCTTCAAAACACTTTTATTGAAAGAAACAATTTTTGTTTCAGCAGGCTTAAAATAATAATTTAAAGGAATATGACTGTAATCAACCCATTTTGTTTCGCTTGTTACAGCTATATATTGCTTGTTCTGTTGTATTCCTATCCAATAATTACCTTCAGAAAAATTTACAGGTATGCTAATTTCTTTGTTTTTTTCATTTTCTTGAAGTGAAAAAGATACATCATTTGTTAAGGTAGTTGAATTAGATATTTTATTTAAACCATTTACGTTTGTATCAGCATATTTAGAAATTATTATTTTTCCACTTTTTGGTTTATTTGAATAATTACTTAAAACAACGGATACATTTTGATTTTTATTTGAATTTGATATGTAAACTGGTTGTTTGAATTGTGCAGAAATATCAAGAACAATATGAAAAGGTTTGTAAATTTCGCCCTTAGCAACATCTTTATAATGGTATTGAATTGGTGCCGGAAACGAAATATAAACACCGTTAACTTCTAAACCAATTTCGTTTTTGCTGTTTTGCTGGAACTGTGTTTTAAAATCATTAAACGTATCAATAAATTTAAAATTGCTTAATTCATTAATGGTAAATTCCCTTTGAAAATAATCGTAATAAACCTCTTGATTTTCTAAAGGTTTATTTAAAATTGTTTTTTGATTGTTTATAGTAACATCTTTTAAAATAATGTTCTGAGTGGATCTGTTCACAGCCTCAACCTTAATATCAATGGTTGTGTTAGGTGTAGTGAACGGTTCGTTTGTGGTTAAATCTAAAAACAAACCTGTACAGTTTTTAATCAGTTCTTTAACCTCATTTTGTTTACGATTTTTCCAGATACTCTCAGGTAATTTGTCTATTTCAGAATATATTGTTGTTAATAAAGTAACAGATTTTGAAGGATCTTTAAAATCATATTCCTTAATAAGCTGGCTAACCAAAGGCTGAATTTTCTCTCCGCCTTTAATCCGGTTCCAGCTTGTATCAATACCTTCAAACAAATTAGAAGAGTTTAGGGGAATGCCCTCAACCAATTCCACGTAATCAACTTCTTCACCTCGCGACGATAAATCTCCAAACCCCTGTGATTGGTGCTGACTGCGACTTAACGATGCAATTTCCTGATTGTTTTTACCTAATTGTGTATAAAAAGTTCCAATATTTAACGGAATGTATTTTGATTTATCGGCTTCATCAAACGCTTTTTTATTTCTAAAGAAGAACCACGAAACGTTAAAAAACAAACGTTTGGGCTGCCAGATATTTAATTCTTCTTCCGGAATTTTATAGGAAACATCTTGTGCCAAATCAAAAGCTTCTTTAGATAACTGAGCTGAGGCCGTGTGATGTCCGTGCGTATTACCTTCGGTTCTATGGTCAAAACGGTTAATGATTACATCGGGTTGCTCTTTTCTAATCATGTAAACCATTTGCTGCAATAATGATTCTTTATTCCATTTTTCAAAAGCTTCTTTAGGGTGTTTAGAAAACCCGAAATCATCGGCAGTAGAAAAAAACTGATGCCCGCCATCAATTTTTCGTGCGTTCCACAATTCGTTGGTACGTATTACACCTAAATCGGTTCCCAACTCATTGCTTAGTAGGTTTTGTCCGCCGTTTCCGCGTGTTAAAGAAAAATAGTTGGTATAAGCTTTATCGTGATGGGTTAAATAAGTAATCAGCCGAGTGTTTTCATCATCGGGATGAGCCGCGACATATAATGCACTTGCCAGCACATTGAGTTGTTCCATTTTGAAATAAATTTCGGATGGAGTAGGTGTTTGAGGTTTTTGCGCTGTTATATTTTGCGTAAAAACGATACTTGCTATTATTAATAGTTTAATTTTTTTCATTGTTATAAAACCACTACTGATTTTTGTAAAAATAGATTATTTGGATAAGAGATTTTTTCGCCTTCACTTGTAATTAATATGGTGTGAAAAGCTTTTATATCATCAATTTCGGCTTCAATAGGGAAGTCTTTATCGTGAATCTTTATACGGTCGCCAATTTTAAACGGAAACGCAAAAAACATAATTACGCCTGCTGTAAAGTTGCTTAAAACCGACCATTGTGCAAACAAGGCAACTCCGATAAAAGTGATGGCAGCTCCTACAAATCCAAATAGGTTTTGCGTATCAACTCCCCATAAAAAAATAATGAAAACAATAAATAAAATATTCAAAAGCCAATTGAAATATTTGATGATCAACTTACTGCGGTTGTCTGTTTTTGAGGAATATGCCGAAAATTTTAAAATAAGTTTACGAATGATTAGTTTTAAGATGTAAACAAGTACAATCAGTACAATGGTACCGATGATTTTATCGTAATAATCAGAAAGATGAAAATTTGAAAACATTACCATTTAATTAATTCATTATACAATTTTTCCATAGGCATACCTACCACGTTGGTGTAGGATCCGTTGATTTTTTCGATGCCTATCAAACCAATCCATTCTTGTATTCCGTAGGCACCGGCTTTGTCAAAAGGCTGAAACGTTTCGATATAATAATTAATATCTACTGGGTTCAGGTTATTAAACGTTACTTGAGTTTCATCATAAAAAAGCTGCTCTTTTTTTGTTGATTTGATACACACTGCACTAATAACCTGGTGGGTTTTACCAGACAACTGTAACAACATTTCTTGTGCTTCGGTTTTATTTTCAGGCTTTCCCAAAGCTACATCATCAATCCAAACAATGGTATCACACGTAATAACCAAATCGTTTTCGTTCAAGTTATTAAATGCCGATGCCTTTTGTTTTGCGATATATAAAGCAATATCCTTGCCTTTTAAAAAGGAAGGATATTCTTCGTTTACGTTTGCCGGCTTAATGGTAAAATTTAAACCCAAATCGGTTAAAAACTGTTTTCTTCGTGGCGAATTTGAGGCTAATATTATTTGATAACTTTTATATTTTTCTTGTAAAATCATTTATCTTAAATTGAAGTATAAAACTACAATGGAAAATATAGTTAACCAAATGATTGTGTTTAAAATATTGTTTATACGGTTAAAATCTTCGGTAGTTTTGGCATTCCACAATTTTATCAGATAAAATAAATAGGGAAGGATTACCAATACGGCAATATATCCCAATAAAATGCTTAGATTTAAATGAATCGAACAAAAAACGACAATCAGTACTAAAGGTATAATTGATAAAAAAACGGTTCTTTTTGCTCCTACCGCTCTGCCGTGAATAGTTGCTAATGATTTGCGTTTGTATTTAATGTCGAGTTCCATAAATTTTAAATCAATCACAATCGTTTTTATGAAATACAACAACCAAAGCAAAGTACATATTTGGAGCGAAATATTTAGCAATTGCTGTTTCTCAGGGTTGATCACTTCATCGGTTATTTGTAATGACGGCATTAAATCCAAAAGCATTAAAATAAAAAACGGAGATGAAATGATGAGCGAATAAACGATATTGTCAAATAATAAAATTTTTCGCCATTGAGTCATATATAAATATAAAATAGCAGCTAAGCCTAAGAAAAATCCAAAGTAATAGGTTTTGTCAATAGCACTTGCCACAAAAAAACTAATACCAACACCTACCGCATTCACGGCAAGGTATTTATAATACGCCTTTTCTACATTTTTTTGAATGGATTTATCGGGAAATTCTTCCTGTAAAACAATTCGGTAAAGCAGAAAACCACCATAAATGATAAAACCAATGGCAATAAAAAACAAAAAATAATGAAGCTTTGAAAGCCCTAACCCGTCAACTAAAGGTTCAAACAAAACAAATCTAAAAAGTAAAACAGTTACAATTACTTGTAACATCATCTGTGTCTGATCTTTTTTTAGAACGTTCATAAGCTGTATATTTAAATGTTAATCAAATTTTGCTTCAAAGTGCTCCAGCCATTTCCCTTGAACTTTCATTACCTGTTCAATGACGTCGCGTGCGGCTCCTTCGCCACCTTTAACGTGTGAAATGTATTTGCTAAGCTTTTTTATTTCGGGTGCTGCATCTTGCGGGCAAGCGGGCAATCCCACTTTTTGCATTACCCAATAATCGGGTAAATCATCACCCATATATAAAACATTTTCGGGTTTAATATTGTTTACCGTAATGTATTCTTTATAAATTTCAACTTTGTCAGATACTCCTAAATGAATATCGTAAATGCCTAAATTTCTTAATCTTATTCTAATACCTTCGCTTGATCCGCCCGAAATAACACATACGTTATAACCTTTTTCTATGGCGGCTTTCATGGCAAAACCATCGCGTATGTTCATCGTTCGCAGCAATTCGCCGCTTTGCGTAACCTGTATGGTTCCGTTGGTTAATACTCCGTCCACATCAAAAATAAATGTGTTAATGTGATTTAAGTATTCTTTGTAACTTTTAGACATTTTTTTGTATGCTTTTTGTAATTAATTTATAGATTTCTTTATATGTCTCATTTATTAAAAATGCTTCGTGGGCATCTGTGGTTTTTGTATCCAATCGAACTGCCGGACCGGTTTGTGCTTCTTCCGGACTTAAATAATTGATCTTGTCTGCTGTTTCTTTGATCAATGGTTTTAAAATATTGAAAGGAATGTTATTCTCCATACAAATTTCATTTCCAATGTAATACATGTGATTGACAAAATTACTCACAAACACAGCGGCAACATGTAAGCTTTTGCGTTGTTGCGATGATAGTTCATAGACATTCTCAGACAACTCATCCGCTAGTTTTTTTAAATCGTTTAAATCGTTTTCATTTTCGGCTTCTAAACACAAAGGAACTTCCTTAAAGTTGATCTTTTTGTTTTTAGAAAACGTTTGTAACGGATAAAAAACGCCTTTTCTGTTTTTATCATTCAAAATTTCTAAAGCTGTAGTTCCCGATGTATGAACCACTAAAGAATCTTTATACGGAATATTATCCGAAATCTGTTCAATAGCATTGTCAGTAACCGAAATAAGTGTAATATCTGTTTTTTTTAACTGATTGATATTGGTTACAATCAACTCTTCCGGAATAAAATCCAATGCTTTTTCCAAAGAACGTACGGCAATATTCTGAATTTTGTACTGTGATGATTTATTTAACGCCTGCAACAAATGGTAAACCACATTGCCTGCACCAATGATATTTATTGTTTTCATAACATCAAAATTAAGGCAACCAGTTTTTAGCTGTGTTAAATATTACGTTAAATTTAATATTTTTTTAAGAAAAAACACCTTCCTTGAAATTTTTTATTGAATTATATTAAAAAAACATCTTTTTAAAACAGCCAATATTAACACATTAACCTTTGATGAATTGCTGATTTAAATCGGATAAAATTTCGTAAATTTGCAACTTAAAAAATTATAGAATATGTTAACAGTTTCAAATTTATCTGTTCAATTTGGTAAACGCGTGTTGTTCGATGAAGTAAATGCAACATTTACGCAAGGAAATTGCTACGGAATTATTGGTGCAAACGGTGCCGGAAAATCTACTTTTCTTAAGATTATCGCCGGTGATATTGATCCAACTTCCGGACACGTAATTTTAGAACCGGGCAAACGTATGTCTGTTTTAAACCAAAACCACAATATGTTTGACGAGCATACCGTTTTGGAAACTGTTTTAATGGGAAATAAAGTGCTGTTTGCTGTTAAAAAGGAAATGGACGAATTATATGCCGATTATTCTGATGAAAATGCCGATAGAATAGGCGAGCTGCAATTACAATTTGATGAAATGAACGGATGGAATGCCGATTCTGATGCCGCTTCTATGCTATCAAATTTAGGTATTTCTGAAGATTTACATTATATATTAATGAGCGAGGTGGAACCAAAATTAAAAGTCCGCGTGTTATTGGCACAGGCTTTATTTGGTAATCCGGATGTTTTGGTAATGGACGAACCTACCAACGATCTGGATTTTGAAACAATTGGCTGGTTAGAGAACTTTTTGGCAAATTACGAAAACACCGTTTTAGTTGTATCGCACGACCGTCACTTTTTAGATGCCGTTTGTACGCATATATCGGATATTGATTTTGGAAAAATCAACCATTTTTCCGGTAATTATACGTTTTGGTATGAATCTTCTCAGTTAGCCGCCAAACAACGTGCACAGCAAAACAAAAAAGCTGAAGAGAAAAAAGCCGAATTGGAAGAATTCATCCGTCGATTTTCTGCCAACGTAGCAAAATCAAAACAAGCTACATCACGTAAAAAAATGATCGAAAAATTAAATGTAAACGAAATCAAACCATCATCACGTCGTTATCCTGCCATTATTTTTGAGCAAGAGCGTGAAGCCGGAGACCAGATTTTGAATATCCAGGGATTAGCTGCGTCAGCTGAAGGAGAAACGTTGTTTAAAAATGTTGATTTTAACATGGCAAAAGGCGATAAGGTAGTGGTCTTCTCAAAAGATTCGCGTGCAACAACCGCTTTTTATGAAATATTAAACGATAATTTAAAAGCTGATGCAGGTACTTTTGAATGGGGAATTACAACCACACAATCTTATTTACCGGCAGATAATCACGATTTCTTTACAGAAGATTTAACTTTGGTTGATTGGCTACGTCAATGGGCTAAAACCGAAGAAGAACGTGATGAGGTATATGTACGTGGCTTTTTAGGAAAGATGATTTTCTCAGGTGAAGAAGCATTGAAAAAAGGTTCGGTTTTATCGGGAGGTGAGAAAGTACGTTGTATGATTTCACGAATGATGATGATCAGAGCAAATGTATTGATGTTAGATGAACCAACAAACCACTTGGATTTGGAATCAATTACAGCGTTTAACAACTCGTTAAAAAATTTTAAAGGTTCGGTGTTGTTAACCACGCACGATCACGAGTTTGCACAAACTGTAGGTAACCGTATTTTAGAATTGACACCAAACGGAGTGATCGACCGTTACATGACATTCGACGAATATTTAGATGACCCAAAAATTAAAGAATTAAGAGATAAAATGTATTCTTAATTACATTTTGTAATATTATTTAAAAACAGTTCCGTTTTATGGAACTGTTTTTTTATTATATTTACTTTTTAACTAAAAGTATAAACATTATGAGTAAAAAATTATTTTTCTTTTTACTAGTTCCCTTTTTAGGATTTAGCCAAGTGCAGATAGGGCAGGATATTGATGGAGAGGCTGCGGGAGATTATAGTGGATATAGTGTCTCTCTTTCCTCTGATGGAAGTGTTGTTGCTATAGGAGCTCGTTTTAATGATGGAAATGGAATTAACGCAGGTCAGTACGAATATATAAGAATATTTTTGGCTCATGGAAACAGATAGGAAATGATATAGATGGAGGAATTACAGGTAAGATTAGTATTACTCTTTCAGCTGATGGAGACACACTAATCGTTAGTAGTAATGGTGTATATCGTTCAAAATTATATAGGAATATTTCAGGAAGCTGGGTTGAAATAGCTACAATAGGTACAATAGGTAACTTTTTTAGCTTAGCCCTTTCATCAGACGGAACAATCGCTGCTATTAGCTCACCTCAAAGTTCTAGCAATAGAGGAACTACGAGAGTATATGATATTTCTAATTTATTATCTCCAAATGAATTTGTACTACAAAACTTCAACGTCTACCCAAACCCAACATCGGATATCTTAAACATTAGTTTAGAAAATAATCTGGTTTTAAAACAAATAACTATTTACAACAATTTAGGTCAATTGGTGAAAACGACAAATGAAAACGTTATTAATGTAAGTAATTTAGCTAAAGGTTTGTATTTTGTAGAGGTGGTTACAGATCAAGGAAAAGCTACTAAGAAAGTGGTTGTTAGGTAAAAAAGTTTCATGTTTAATTTTTTTTATGATTCAAAATCATTTGGTTTTAGTAAATTCATTGCTATATAACATATTGTGCTGATTTGGAATAGTGCCAAGAAGGTGTTTTAAATCAATATGAAAAAGTAAAAAACGAATTGGATTTTACGGATAAAATTTAAAGGTAGTATTGATATTTAATTAACGATTCGTTTTTAAAAAACATAGAAACCCTTATGTTTAATTTAAAGATTATTTTTTTTTATTAATGGTATTCATTCCGTTGTATTTCTACCATAATTAATGTGCAATTTTTAAAAATTTACCCTATAATAGAAGGCAGATATTTCTAAAAACTTTCTTTTTCTAACTCTCTTAAATATTCAAAAATCAAATTACTTTCGTAGCCTTTACGCATTAAAAAATCAACCCATTTGCGTTTTTTCTTTTCTAAAGAAGGTTCGGTAATGCTTTGCCATTTCTTTTCGGCTAAAGCATAAAAATTACTTAAATAGTCTGTTTCTATTTCTTTTAAGGCTGTTTTGATATTATATGTTGAAATATCTCTGAATTTTAACTCTTGTTCTATTCTGCGTTTTCCCCAATATTTGAATTTATGTTTGCCTCTTGCAAAGCTTTTAGCAAATCGTTCTTCGTTTAAAAAGCTGTTTTCTGCTAAATGATTCAAAATATGGTCGATTGCTGTTTGATACATTCCCAACGATTTTAGTTTAGAAATGACTTCTTTATAACAGCGATCCTGATAAGAACAGTAATATTCTAATTTTTTTATAGCATCATTTACAGAAAGTCCTTTTTCATTCATCACACAATCCCTATTTTTTTATGGGTTTCGCTGATTGCCCGCTCATTTTTTTCATCAATCCATTCCTGACCTTTTCTTTTGCGCATAAAATTATCGAAATGACGCATGATTCCTATATTATAAATCGCTTTTAAAAGAAACTTTGGGTTTCTTGGCAACGCACGTAAACTCATAGAAAAACTCGGAGTTAAATATTTCATATAATGCCAGTATCCTTCGGGCATATACATCATTTCACCGTGGTTTAATTCACAAACATAGCCTTGTGCCTGTTTTAACGCCGGAAACTTTTCAAAATCGGGATGGTCAAAATCTATATCTTCTCTGCAAATCAAAGAATGGGGTATTTTGTACATATATTTTGTTTGATCTGGGGGAAAGATGATACACCGTTTTTTACCGTGAAAATGAAAGTGTAATATGTTTGAATAATCAATATCAAAATGCATGAATACCTTAGAATTTTCACCTCCGAAAAACAACATGGGTAATTGCTTGATTAATCGTAAGCCGATGTTGGGCCATTTAAAATCATTTTTTAAAGTAGGTACTTCCTGCATGATGTTGTAAAGGAAAATACGGTAACTGGTAGGTTCTTTTTCTAAAAGATCAATATAATCTGCCATTTTCATTTCGGCATGGGCTTCATTAAAACCATCTTCTGCACGAACAGGACGGTCATCATATAAAGGTACAATTTTATCGCCTGCAATGTTTTTAATATAATTTAAATGCCACTTTTCGTAAGCCGGCCAGGCTTCTGTTAATTGTTCTACTACGACAGGAGTTTGCGTTTTTACATATTTTTCAAGAAAATCTTTCTTTGAAATCGTTTTAACGCGTTCAATAGGTTTTAGATTTAATTGTTGCATTGTAGAATTTTTTTCTTGACGACAAATTTACAAAATGTTAATCATTAGGTTTCTTTTTGATAAAAGAAAATCCTCTATGTTAAGATGATTTTATGATTTACCATAGAAATTATGTGATCGTTTAATGATTTAATTTTAAACTGTTATCTTTGCAGTCAACGAGAATTTCTCTCTCAAAAAAAGAACAAATGACAATAGAAAACAATTATGTAGTTGCAGTAAACTACAAACTTCATACAATTGAAGCAAACGGTGAAAAAGTATTTGTTGAAGAAACCAATACAGAAAATCCTTTAACGTATTTGCACGGTGTGGGAATGATGATTCCAAAATTTGAAGAGGAATTAAATGGTCTAACCGTGGGTGATAAAAAATCGTTTACCATTACACCTGAAGAGGGATACGGATCAATTGATCCAAACGCTATAGCTAATTTGCCTCTTGAAATGTTTAGCGAATCGGGACTTCCGCCAGTTGGTGCAATGCTTCCGTTAACAGATGATCAAGGGAATCAATTTCGTGCGGTTGTTAAGGAAGTAAATGATGCCGGAGTTATAGCTGATTTAAATCACCCAATGGCAGGTAAAACATTAACTTTTGATGTTGAAGTTATTGCTGCACGACCAGCTACTGACGAGGAATTATCTCACGGTCATGCCCACGGAATTGACGGTACTGAATCACATTAATAGTTAATGCCCAATGAAAATTGGGCATTTTATTTTATAAATTATCATGCTAAATCCGATAAATCTGTTTCGGGATTTAATTCTATGGGAGCCTGATTTTTACGGAATAAACGAGCGGTTAAAGAACCTTTTAACGTGATTTTTTCATTGCGTACTTCTAACCAACTTCCTTCTCTTAGTCCTAAAACAGGTTGTGTGTTAAACGCATGAAATTCATTAATGCGGGTTTCTCTTGTTTCGCCCATGTGCGTAGAGCCTTCAACAGGATCCAGATAATGTGGGTTAATGTTAAACGGAACCATACCCAATGTTTGAAAACTTGGCGGATAAACAATAGGCATATCGTTCGTGGTTTCCATGGTTAATCCGGTAATGTTACTTCCTGCCGAACATCCTAAATAAGGAATTCCTGTCAACAAAGCATTTTTTAAAACAGACATTCCACCGTTTTTATACAATTGTTTGACCAATAAAAAAGTATTTCCGCCACCGGTAAAAATCCCTTGTGCATTATTAATCGCCTGTACAGGATTTTCAAAAGTGTGTAATCCCACAACTTTTTTTCCTATTTTTTCAAAAGCACCCGCAACTTTATTGGTATATTCATCGTGTGCAATGCCACCCGGTCGTGCATAAGGAATAAAAATAACGGTATCGGTGTTTTTAAAATGTTCTTGCAGTGTGGGCAATAAATACTCTAAATATCCCAAACCATAAACAGTTGACGTACTTGCAATGATTAAATTTTTCATTAGTCGATATATAAAAAACAAACTTATCTATTTAACAATTGTTTACCAATACGCTATTCTTATTTTAACATATTAACAGATACTTTTACAGCAAATCAAATAAATAGTTATGAAATACGCTTACTTTTTGCTGTTTTTTATTTCTGTGGCAGCCGTGGCACAAACCAGATCAGAATATAAAATGCGGTTAATGGTTAACGAAATCAGTGCATTACCGTTAACAGTAATTAATAGTTCAACAAACGAAACCGTTAAAACCGATGTTGCAGGTTACTTTGTGATGCAAATTCAGACAAGCGACGAATTGGTGTTACAAGAAAACGATCTGTATCAATTACAATATCAAATAAGAGCGTCTGATTTACAAAATACATTAATTCGCATTTATCCGCAGCCGTTAACAACCGTTTTAGAAGAGGTTAAAGTGGAACAAATTACAGCAAAATCATTAGGAATTGACGCTAATACAATTATAGACAATACGCCCAATATGAATATGGATTTTTTTGCTATGATTTCTTGGTTGGTTAAAAAAGTCAAGAAAAAAAGAAGCGATAATGAGATTAAATTGCGTAGTAAAAATGAAATGAATCCGTATGTTGCGGCATTGCCCAGAAGCGTTATGACCGATTATTTAAAAATTCCCGATTCGCTGGTTGAAAAATTTTATTATTTTATGAATGATGATTATATGATTGACCAATACATTAAAAATGATGACGAGGCAAAATGGAAAATCCATTTGTTAGATAAATCATTTGAATTTTTAGAGCAGGAAAATGCAACTGAGCGTTAAATTCGTGATAATAGATTTTGTACTGCTAAAAGAATCAATAGTTTTGTATTATGAATAGAATCATTACCCATATATTAATTCCCTGTTTTGTACTGCTTGGTGGCGTGGAAACATATGCTCAAAAAAAGACAGTTTTAGGTAAAATTGTTGCAAAAACACGCGATTTAGAAGGTATTTATATTAAAAACATCAGCTCAAAAACATCAGCCCAAACACAAAAGGGGGGCTATTTCTCAATAGAAGCCAATCCAAACGACACGCTGATTTTTTCGGCAGTACATTTAATAGGTCGTAATAAAGTGCTTTCTTATGCCGATATGAATAAATCACTGGTTTTTATTCCTATGGAATATGCCGAAAATATCTTAGATGAAATTGTGATTGACCGCCGCATTACAAGCGAAAGTTTAGGTTTTGGTAAGGTGGTAAGACGCACAACGGCACAACGAAATTTGCACAGAGCTACTTCATCGGGCGGAGGAATTATTCCGGTTGATTTAATTGTAAACGCCATTTCGGGTAGAACCAAAATGTTAGAAAAAGCCGTAGAATTAGAGCAAGAACAATTATTTGTAGAAAAACTTTTAAGTAAATTTTCATCTGAATTTTATACCAATAAATTAAAAATTCCGGAGCAGTACCACATGGCGTTTGGTTATTTTCTGGCACAGGACCCCATTATTGTAACATCTTATCAAACAGTAGAAATTACACAGCTTAACATAATGTACACGGAAAAAGCGACCGAATTTTTAGAGATTCTTCGCGTTTTAAAATAATAGTTTTATGTAACTTTGCTTTAAAATATTAAAATGTATTTAAATTTATATATAAGTCCGCTTATTTTTGGCATTGGTGGGGGAGAGATGGTGTTAATCATGCTTGTAATCCTGATGCTTTTTGGTTCTGATAAAATTCCCGAAATGGCACGCGGATTGGCACGGATCATCAATCAGGTGAAAAATGCGTCGAACGATATCAAGTCTGAAATCACAAAAAGCGTAGACGAATCAGGTATTGTAAAAGATATAAAAGACGCCGTTGATGTGGACGATATTAAAAAACGCATCGGTATCGACGATATTAAGAAAACGGTCAATCTTGATTTAGATCAATACAATCCGTTAAATGATGTGCAACAGGAAATTGACAAGGCAAAAGAAGATATCGAAACAATGACCGGACCAATTAAACGCCAAAAATAATGTGGGAAGACATCATTAGTAAAGATCAGCAATTACTGATTTACCTGAACAATCTGGGAACCGAATTTTGGGATCCCGTTTTTATGTACATTACTAATCAAATTAACTGGTGGCCGTTTTTTTTGGTATTGATTTTTTTACTGTTAAAGAAAATTTCTCTTAAACAATTTGGATTATTGGTATTGGTATTAGCAGTTTTCTTTGTGTTTACCGACCAAATGACCAATGTGGTAAAATACGCCGTAGCCCGTTTACGCCCGGTAAATGATCCGTTAATTGAACCTTATTTAAGAGTGTTGCGCAAAGCCGGCAGTCCCAGTTTCTTTTCAGGGCACGCATCTAATTCAAGTGGTTCTGTACTCATTGTGTTTTTAATTTTAAGAAAGTACTATAAATACGCATGGCTTATCTTCTTATTTCCATTGATATTTGCCTATACGCGTCTTTATCTGGCACTGCATTATCCGTTAGATATTTTATGCGGATACATTTTCGGAATTTTATCAGGATTTTTATTCTATGTTATTTTCAGATATTTCAATAACAAATACAAATTAACCGATAAACAACAAAAAAACGCTTTCGAATAGAAAGCGTTTTTTTGTTTAAACAGTAATATCTGCCTGCCAATATTCAAATGTTTCTATCTGGTTGTTGCTTAATTTAATATCGTATGTAATCTTATTTGTTTTTAAGATTGAGAAGTTTACCTCTTTTTTAAACAAACCGCCGACGTATGACAGTGTATGGTATTCGCCATTTTCTCCGCAGACATCTACATCATCAGGAAATAAATCCATTGTATCTCTATCCAGATTTTTCCCAATAAAAGATTGATCTAACTTGTCAGCTTGCGTAACAATTATTTTTGCTTTAATTCCTGATCTTAAGAAATCATCCATAATATCTGCAGATGATTTATTCCAGAGTGGTTCCACAACCTCAATGCCCAGTGGATTTAATTTACTTTCTCTATAAGATTTTACATCTTCTAAAAAAATATCGCCAAATATAAAATGTGTAACACCTTGCTTTTTAAAATAAGCAACAGTTTTGTTCATTATACTATCATAATTTGATAGGTCTTTTGCAAAAGAAACAGTATGAAGAGGAATGCCGATACTATCGGCTTGTTTTGCTAATATCTCTGCAGGGATAGAATGGACTGATGAAGTTAATGTTTCTTCATTTATTGTAGTTAACAAAGCAACAACATCAAATTTATCATCGTTTAAAATTTTGTAAAGTGCCAAGGCAGAATCCTTTCCGCCACTCCAATTAAATACGGCTTTTTGCTTTTCCATTTCTTTACTTATAACACCCTACTAACAGTTAAACCATCTCTAATGGGTAATAAGACCGTTTCTACTCTTGGATCTTCGTTTGTAATTTTATTGTATTCCAGTAAAATTTTAGTCGATTTATCGTTGGGTTTTACTTCTTCTAATACTTTGCCGCTCCACAAGACGTTGTCTGAAAGGATAATTCCTCCTTTATTCATCAACGGAACAACCAAATTCCAGTAATTAATGTAATTTTCTTTATCGGCATCAATAAAAACCAAATCGAATTTTTTATCCAGCATAGGAATAATTTCCAAAGCATTGCCAATATGTTGAATAATCTGGTTTCTTTTGCCCGATTGATTAAAATATTTATTCTGAATTTCTTCTAATTCTTCATTGATGTCAATGGTGTCAACCGTCCCGTTTTCCTGCAATCCTTCAGCCATACATAACGTAGCATAGCCGGTGTAGGTTCCTATTTCTAAAATATGCTTTGGTTGAATAATTTTAGAAAGCATACTCAAAACACGCCCCTGAAAATGACCGCTTAACATACGGGGTTGTAATACTTTTTGATGTGTTTCTTTGTTCAGCTGTTGTAATAATTCTGGTTCTTTTACCGAATGGTCAGCTATATAATTTTCTAATTCTTCTGAAATAAAATGCATAGGTTCTTTGTTTAGAGTAAAGATAGGGAAGTTTTCTCTGAAGCACCGCCTTGAGTCATTAAATAATTCTCAAAATTTCTAAACCATCAAAACTGAAAACTACTTGTAAATTGTTGTAACTTTGCAGCATGCAAACGATAAAAAAAGACATACGGAGTTTAACCAAAGAGCAAATTCGTGAATTCTTTGTAATGCAAGGCGATAAAGCTTTTCGGGGCAATCAGGTTTACGAATGGTTGTGGAGCAAAGGCGCGCACAGCTTTGATGACATGACCAATATATCAAAAGAAACCCGCATTTTATTAGAGCAGCATTTTGTAATAAACCACATTCAGGTTGATACCATGCAACACAGTAATGACGGGACGATTAAAAATGCGGTGCGTTTGCACGATGGGTTAATTGTAGAATCTGTTTTAATTCCTACAAATACCCGAACAACTGCCTGTGTATCGTCTCAGGTTGGTTGCAGTTTAGACTGTAATTTCTGTGCCACAGCACGTTTAAAACGCATGCGTAATCTGGCGCCCGATGAAATTTATGATCAGGTAGTGGCAATTGATCAGGAGAGTCGTTTGTACCACAACCGTCCGCTGTCAAACATCGTATTTATGGGAATGGGCGAACCGTTGATGAACTATCCCAATGTGATGAAAGCTATTGAAAAAATTACTTCAGACGAAGGTTTGGGAATGTCTCCAAAACGCATCACGGTATCTACATCGGGCGTTTCAAAAATGATAAAAAAAATGGCAGACGATGAGGTAAAATTCAAATTAGCCGTATCGCTGCATTCAGCCATCGAAGAAACCCGTAACAAAATTATGCCGTTTACCAAAAGTTTTCCGCTACCAGAACTGCGCGAAGCATTGGAATACTGGTACCGAAAAACCAAAAGTAAAATTACTTACGAATATGTGGTTTGGAAAGGCATCAACGACGATAAAAAAGCCATTGATGCCTTGGTGAAATTCTGCAAATACGTTCCGTGTAAAGTCAATTTAATAGAATACAATCCCATTGATGATGGCGAGTTTCAGCAAGCCAACCCAGAAGTTATCGATGCATACATCAAAGCATTGGAAAATGCCGGTATCGTAGCAAAAGTACGCCGTTCGCGCGGAAAAGACATTGATGCTGCCTGCGGACAATTGGCTAATAAATCGTAACAAACCTGCAAGGTATCACTCTTTGCAGGTTTTTTATTTGAAGCTTTTTCCGGCTTTCCGCTATATCTTTTGCTTCACTTCGTTTCACAAAAGGATGCCGCTACAATCCGGGCTATGAATTCCGAAGTTTTTAGTATATTGGTTGAAAAATTAAAATATGTTTCAATATATAAGAACCATTCTTTTCCTAATTGTATTTCTTACTATATCAAATTTTGATGTTTATGGTCAGTCTTATAATGAATACAAAATATATTCAATCATCATCAATAGTAAAGAAATTAATTGGACGAATAAAAATACAATTCTTGTTATTAGAAATGTAAAATTAAAGGATGATTCAAGAGAGTTCCTAGAAGAATTATATTCTGATCCAAATATGGTGCTTCCCTTTTCTTATTTTGATGATGAATCTCAAAAGAAGTATTTAACAGATCAAAATTATCAAGATGCTATTTTAGGTTTGTTAAAAACTTCTACTCAAAAAATAAAAATCAAATCTTTTATTAATCCAACATTTAATCTTAAACCAATAAACAAAAGAAAATTTGATTCTTTCTTTAAACGTGATATCGATAAGGGTTGGGATCAAATTTATAAAAAATTCCAATCAAATTGGGTAGTCGAATTTTCTAAAGTAAGCTTTTCAGGGAATTATGCAGCGGTATATTACGCTTATCACTGCGGAGGTTTGTGTGGTTCTGGACAATTATTAGTTTTAGAAAAGAAAGAATCTGCAAATTGGGTAGTCATTTCTACAATAAATCTTTGGATGAGTTAGTCATTCTAAAAAAAATCAAAAAAAACAATCTTCTTACAACCTTTTCTATTTCTTTTGCGTCTATGTATTAAAGAACCAAGAAAATTGAGTTTAACGTTACCATTTATCGAGTCGGAACTGATTCATCAGGTAAAAAATAAAAGTCGGATGGCACAAAAACAGCTATTCGAAAATTTTTCGCCCAAGATGTTAAGTACTTGCCGACAATATATAAAGGATCTTCACGATGCCGAAGATGTAATGCTGTGTGGTTTTATGAAAGTGTTCCAAAACATTGAACAGTACCGGAACGAAGGCAGTTTTGAAGGTTGGATCCGCAGAATAATGATTCGTGAAAGCATTTCATTTCTTCGTGCTAAAAAAGAAATTACATTTATTGAAGAAGCCAGTCAGTCCGTATTAAGTGTCGTGTCGTATCACCAAGAATTTGAAAACGACTATCAAAAACTGATAGATGAATTGCCTAAAGGCTGTAAATATGTGTTTGTATTAAGTGTGATAGAAGGATATAAACATCAGGAAATTGCTGAAATGCTTGAAATCTCTGTTGGAACATCAAAATCACAATTGGCTTACGCTAAAAAATTACTGAAACAACAAATTGAATTAAACAGATAGATGATGGAGGATTTAGAAAAAGATATAAAAAAATATTTTCAGAAGCGACAGATAAAGCCTTCAGAAAATGCATGGGAAAAAATGGAAGCTTTACTGATTGGACAGCAACCTGAACAGAAAAAGCGAAAAAGCTATTTTTATGTGCTTTCAGCAGCAGCATCTGTTTTGTTGTTTATAGGGTTATGGATAATCTTTGAAAAAGTTGACCATTCAATTCCCGAAATAGAACAACCAATTGAAACTTTGGTCGTAAATGATGAACAGGAACCGATGCGTGATGAGGTAAAAGAAACTTCAGAAAATGAGCAAAAAGAACCAGTTATAAAAAAACAATTAGTAAAACAGACCCTTTCAAATTTAAAAAATACATCAAATACAAACACAGCAACGGAAATTGTTTCAAATAAAGAATCGGTTGTTCCAAAATGGGATCAGCCAACAGAAAAAAGCGAAGTTGTACCTGTGTATGATATAAAAGAAGAACCATTGATAGCAGCTCGTTCTCATGTAGAAATTAGAGTGAACCGAGAACAATTGCTTCGCAGAGCTGAAGTTGAAAGACAAGTTGAAAACGTAACGACCGATGGGCAAAATTTTTGGAAAAAAATAAAAGAAGTAAACACTGTAGTGTTGCATTAAATAATCGTCAATTATGAAAAAAGTAATTTTAACAACCGTTTTTTTATTGAGCCTTTTAAATGTTCAGGCACAAGAGTTTTTTAGTGATAAACGTCCGGTACAATCGGCAAATGAGTTTACCAGAAAAGTGAACGATATTTCGTATGATATTGATGTTATCATTAAAACCAATAAAGATAAGCTGAAGCAAGATTTAAACGAAATTGAGAAGCAAGTAGAAAACAATGCATTGACCAAAACCGAAGCAGATAAATTACGCAATGAAAAAGCTGAGTTTTACGCCAAACAAATCGAAGAGGAAACTAAAATTCAGGAAGATAAAATTAAAAAACTCATTAACAATAAAATTGAAGATAATATTAATTTCAGTACCGATATGACAGCTTATCAAAAGCAGTTGATCGAGAAAAAATCGTTGTTTGTTGTAGATTATAATTTTGGTTCTGACGGAATGTTTGTCAACGGAAAATTAAAACAGGATATCTATAATACAAAAAGTGTTTTCTCCTCTTTTGGTGTGGGATTGGGTGTGAAAACACGGGTAGGTAAAGAGACCTCGCATTGGTTCTGGAAATCAACGTTTGATGTAACAGGGCATACATTTAAATTTAACGATAATAAAACTTTCGACAATATTAATAATAGAACAGAATTAGTTGATGTAACGGAATTTATTAATGGAGATTTTAAACTAAAAAAATCAACAATGTATATTGCTGAATTTAAACTTTCAAATTATATGGAATATGATTTTTCACGAAAGAAATTTGATGAATTTGGAAACTCCATCATTAAATCACGTCAATCGTTTTATGTAGGAGGAGGCGGATTTATCGGATATAGTGCAATGACTCGTAATTTGGTGTATAAGCAAAACAACGAAAAATACAGACAAAGTACTGGGGCAAAATTCAATTCCAATCAATTTATTTATGGGGTAGGGGCTTATGTTGGTTATCAAAATATAACTCTTCGATTTTCATATAACATAAATAATGTATTTAAAAGATCATTTGCCGACCAAAATATATTTAATTCCAGCGTAATATTTGAGTTGTTTTAATTTAATAGAATGTTAAAAATTGGCACAGACTTTGCTTTTTCTTGTAACAAATTATTAAATTATAAACTAACTGTAAAAATTAAAAATACTTAAAAATGAAAAAACTATTATGTATTGCTTTAATAGCTTTTGGTTTCACGGCAAATGCTCAAGAAACAGATACGGTGACCCTTATCAGCAACAATCAGGTCATTAAAACCGCTTATGAAAGTGAAACCTTAACTTTAAAAGAAAAAATAGGTGTTGTTAACCAACAGGTAGAAGAGGGAAACATTACAGAAAATCAAGCATATCAGGTGATTTCAAAGATAATGGAGCAGGAAGATGCAGAAGCAGTCGTTGAAACCGCCGAAGATTATGATTACGATTGGGGAAAAGAACAAAACCCTTTTGATTTTGCAATGGGCGTAGAAATGGATACTGTTGCAAAATATCGTACAAAAATTACCCCTTACTTGGCATTTGGTGTAGGCAACGTAGCTACGGATGGTGCTTTTGCTAATTCAGAATTTGGTTATCTGCGTTCTAATTATTTTGAGTGGGGTATTGCAGTGCGTACGCCGTTCAATAAAAACAATAACAAATGGGGCGTTCGTTACGGTTTAGGCTTTAAGTACAATGGTTTGGCAACTACACAAAACCGCGAATTTACTTTGGCAGGAAATCAAACAATTACCGCGCCATTATCAAAAGAATTACGTAAAAACTATGCTTATTTAAGAAATACGTACATTACCATTCCTGTTACGTTAGATTTTACAACCACCACAAAAAGTTATAACGAGGCTAATCGCCGTTTCACTACAAAAGAAGGATTAAACTTCGGAGTGGGAGGGTACATTGGTTATAACATCAATTCAAAACAACATATCCGCTATGAAAATGCAGATGGTTACAAAATTTATGAACAGCAAAAAGGAGATTGGAATGTAAATGATTTCCAATACGGGCTAATGGCTTATGCCGGAAAAGATAATTATAAATTGGTATTTAAGTACGATTTAAATCCGGTGTTCAGTGATAATACAGTCGATCAGAATTATTGGAGCATCGGAATTCAATTAGGATTATAAAAATAAAAACCAGCGTTAAGCTGGTTCTTTTATGCACGGGTGGAGGGATTCGAACCCCCATCAACGGTTTTGGAGACCGCTATTCTACCCTTGAACTACACCCGTAGAGTGTTTCGGCTGCAAATATAAACGCAAAATAGTAACAAAACCTAATCATTTCTATAAAGAATTGTTACAAAAAAACTAGATTGCTCACAGTCAGTATTTTTTCATTCTATTATTTTTCTTTTAATGGCACCCTTTACATTTATTTTGAGTCAATCGGTTTTTTGTAAAGAAGACTATTTTGTTTCCTAAGCTGATAAGGAAAAATAGTTGGCGTTCTATGTTTTTCTTTTTCCTAATGCAAACCGCTTTTGTCAGGCTAAACTTGATCCGTGGCTTAC
>SMEI01000021.1_pt1 | contig 57327 bp, 53 predicted proteins | sample 2456321 | NCBI WGS metagenome assembly SMEI01 (sample SAMN10132588, study PRJNA489261) | soil metagenome | isolation source: day1 control-silt loam soil ammended with composted manure from dairy cow... | place: USA | collected 2015-05-01
AATAACAGCTCTAACAGTTGTGCAGTATATCAACAAAACTTATTTCAACAGAAATATTAATCATTTAAAAACTTCAATTATTTAAAATGCACAACGGGTATAATTCAATGAAAACATATATTGTTCTTTTAAGAGGCGTGAACGTTTCGGGCAAAAACCTTATAAAAATGTCTGAATTGAAAGAAACTTTGTCAAATGCAGGTTTTTCAAATGTAAGTACCTATATCCAAAGCGGAAACATCATTTTAAAAAGTGCATTAGAAAAAACAGCTATCGAAGAAACGGTACATAAACTGATTTTAGAACATTTTAATTGCAGTGTTTCCGTTTTTTGTTTGACTGTTTCAGATATGGAACAAGCGTTAGCAAACAATCCGTTCCCCATTGATTCCGAGCCAAACAAGGTATTTGTAACATTTCTAAACCAGACGCCTCAGCCTGATTTAATCGAGAAATTAAATTTGATCGCTTTTGGCAACGAGCAATTTAAAATAACCGACAAACTGCTCTATTTTTATGTTCCTGATGGCATGGGAAAATCTAAAATGAACAACAATTTCTTTGAAAACAAATTGAAAGTAACTGCCACCGGACGCAATCTAAATACCATTTACAAACTGATTGACCTATCAAAAAAATAAGTTCCATACACAGAAGATAGATTTCTATTGGTTAACTTATTTTATTAAAAATGAATAATTTGGCATTTTTATTGTATGATTAAACAAAATATTAAATTAAAAAATATGAAAAAGATCATTTTTACATCTTTTGCTTTAGGAATGGTACTAATTTCCTGCAAAAAAGAGGCACAAACAACTACAGATACCCTTATTAACGATACCATTGAACAAAGCGTTTCAACAGAAACAGATACTCTAAATGAAATGACCGATGGTCACAATGCTCAAAATTCGTTAGATTGGGCAGGAACATACGAAGCCGTGTTGCCTTGTGCCGATTGTCCCGGAATTAAAACAACCATTGTTTTAAATAACGACGGTACCTATCAGTACACCGCCGAATATCAGGAAAGAAATTTAACTATTAACAGCACCGGAGAAATCATGTGGCATGACAACGGTTCTGTGGTTCATTTAAAAGACAAAGATACTGACGTTAAACTTAAAGTTGTAGAAAACGGTTTGGTGGGATTAGACACCAGCGGAAATGAAATCGACGGAGCGTTAAAAGAACATTACAATTACAAGAAAGTAAAGTAATGTAATAAAAAAACCAGAAGCTTTTAGTTTCTGGTTTTTTTTTAATCATCATCTTCCAATTCAAAAAGGGCATCTAACGTCATATTAAAGACCTTTGCGATTTTCAATGCCAAAACGGTAGAGGGAATGTATTTTTTTGTTTCGATGGAATTGATTGTTTGCCGCGACACCCCTACTTTCTCCGCTAAATCGCCTTGAGTAAGATTATGCCGTGCACGTTCTATTTTAATGTAATTCTTCATTTAATTCTTTTTTCAATTGGTATCTTTTGTAATGAAAAATAAGATTTTGCCAAATTAGGATAAACATCATAATTTTTATAGCACTTTCTTGACTTATTGCATCCTTAAAAACAAACACATCCATTAATGGACCTATTATTAAATAGATAATCCCAAGGAACAAACTTTGTACCGTTATTTGCAACCGAATCATATATAGCATTTCGTCATCTTCTTTGTATTTAGAATAAATCATAAAAAACAATCCTAAACACATTATTGACTGAAACAACATTTTAATAAAATCTGCTGTGTAGATATTAGATTCGAAACTTACAGCCTTTAAAAATATTGCTGTTAAAAAAGGTATTACAACTAAGAAAATACCTACTACCTTAAATTTTGAAGGAAATAAAAAATTTGTTTTCATTTTTAGTTAAGTTTATTTGCTACAAATATAAACAAACTTTTCAAATTGTTAAGTTTACTTTACAAAAAAAACGATAAAAAAACAGCACATTAAAAAACGTGCTGCTTTACAAATATATAGTTGGTTAATTAATTTAAGCTGTTGCGGGCAAATCGCGGGTTAACCAACCTCTGCGGCTTGCGGTTGCAATGGCATACGGTGTAATCCAAAATAAGGTAAATAAATAAAACACACTGTAGGTATAAGCTAAAAATGCTTCTGCCAGATTGTATTTTTTAGCGTAGAAAAACATTTGAATGCTTGAGAATACAAAAATGCCTACCAAACTGCTACATACAAACAATATAGGATGCGTTGCCAGAAAGAATACTAATAATAGCAATAACGGATATGCCATTAACACTTTAATCCATTGCATACTTAACAATATACGTGAACCTGTGGTAGATTCTTTGCGGAATTTTTTAAAGGCAAACTTGCTCATCATGATATTTTCACGCACGTTACTTCGTTCCCAGCGTATAAACATTTTGTACAAACTCTTATATTTTTCGGGAATGTTGGTATATACATAGGCGTTTTTCTGAAAAAGCACATGCAATCCCTGTTTTAAAATCATATTAGTCATTGCACGGTCTTCGCCAATATCACTCGGTTGCCCGTTAAAAGTTTGGTTGATCCAGTTTTCTAAACAGTTCATCACGGCATCACGGCGGTATGCAGCCAATGCTCCGGGTGTACATAAAACAGACCCTATGGCACTTTGTGCCGAACGAACAAACTCAAAACTAAAAACAAAACTTACATTAAGCATTTTAGGAATCAATCCTTTTTCTTTGTTTAAAACACGTACATTTCCTGCTACTGCACCACATTCTTTATTTACAACAAACGGACTTACCAGGTTGCGCAATGTATCTTCTTTTACAATAGAATCACTGTCAACGGTTACAAAAACATCACCTGTTCCTTGTTTAAAGCCACGGTACAAAGCGTGGCGTTTACCCCTATTTTTCGGTTGTTGATAAATGGTCAAACGGTCACCTAATTTATCTTTTGCTTTTAACATCCACTGCCAGGTATCGTCTTTACTGCCATCGTCAATGGACAAAATCTGTAATTTATTTTGCGGATAATCGCTTTCTGACAAACTTAAAAGGGTCTCGTAAACCAATTTTCCTTCGTTATATGCCGGTACGATAACGGTACAAGTTGGTAAAAAATCATCTGAAACCGATTTCACTACTTTATATCTGGTATATAAAACGATAAGATATGTTAGAAAAAACAACTGTATTGCCAGTAATCCAACAGCGATATAATTGATTGATGCACCCCACCAGGTACTCATTCGTTCAAAATGCAATTTTTCTAATTCGGGCTGAAATTTGATAAAAAACCCAATGGATAACAACATTAACAGAAAAGTAGCTGCAATAACCAAATAATCCTTTTTTTGTAAAGAATTTAATGAGAGTGCATTTAAGTAGAGTGATCGCTCTGCTTTTTGCGTTTCTAAATCGTTCCGAACCACTTTGAGTGTTGGAATGCTGTTTTTTTGTTCCGAAAATTTTTCTTTTTTCAGAGGTGTTATTGAGGTTGTGGACATATAATTGAATATTATTAATCGGGTTTCTTTTTACTTTTAATTAACATTTAAAAGTTTATGCATCTAATTAAAGTCAATATTTATACCACCTGTTATTTTAACAAAAAAGGACCTTTATTTAAGAAAACAAAAATGCAATACGTGGAACGCACTCACATTATGTGGTATCTATCCCGTGCCATAAAAACCTTGAATTAAAATATTTAACAAAATTTTAATTATCCTTATTTCTCTGAATATCAATTTGTATTAGGGATTGCCACGGTATCCTTTTGTTTTTCAAACAAAATATTTAGGGAAAAGACTGGTTCTTGCGCAACACCCAAACACAAAAAAATCCGTTACAAAACGATAACGGATTTTGAAATTATTTTTTATAATTCACAAAGAATTCATGTAAGGTACGAATTCCGGTGCCGGTTCCACCATGACCTTTATAATTTTCAGGTGCTTCGGTAAATGCCGGTCCGGCAATGTCGATGTGTACAAACGGAGCTTTGGCAAAATGTTCTAAAAACTTCCCTGCAGTGATGGTTCCTGCCATGCGTCCGCCAATGTTTTTTAAATCGGCACAACTCGATTTCAACTGTTCTTTATAATCGTCCCACAAAGGCAAATGCACCATGCGTTCATATACTTTTGTTCCTGCGTTTAACAACGACTGATTCACTTCTTCAGAAGCGTTACTCATCATACAAGCGGCACGCGAGCCTGCGGCAATTAAAGCGGCTCCGGTCAGTGTTGCCGAGTTGATGATTAATTCGGGAGTGTATTTAGTGGCATAACTAATGGCATCGGCTAAAATCATTCGTCCTTCAGCATCGGTATTCAACACCTCAACCGTTGTTCCGTCCATCATGGTAACAATATCACCCGGCGCATACGCATCGCCCCCCGGACGGTTATCTGTTGCCGGAATTAATCCAATAATGTGAAGATTTAACTTATTCAATGCGGCTGCGTAGATTGTTCCTGCCATCATGGCGGCACCACCCATATCCGATTTCATTAAATCCATAGAGTTTGGTGTGGGCTTTAACGACAATCCACCCGTATCATAAACCACTCCTTTACCTACTAAAACAATTGGTTTTTCGTTGATAGGATTTGTTGGTTTATATTCTATTACGGTAAATGTTGGCGGTTGAACAGATCCTTTGTTTACAGCTAATAGTCCGCCCATTTTTAAGGCTTCGATTTCTGCTTTGCGGAATACTTCTACATGAAACTGAGCTTCGTCGGCAATTTCCTGAATTTCTTTTGACAGTTGGGTTGCCGTTAAAAACGAATTGGGTTCGTTGACCATATCGCGTGCCCAAAAAACCGCTTTGATCACATTATTCATACGCTGAATTTCTTCGGCAGAAAGATCTCCCAGCATAAAAATGTTTTCTAACGTATATTCACGTTCGTCGGCATCTTTAAAATATTTTAAAAACTGATAGTTTGACAATGCCAAACCTTCTGCCAATGCCAATGTTATTTCACCGTTACCAACAATGGTAATATCGGTTGTTTTTTTGTCTAATTTCTGACGGATGTGGAAACCCGCCACACGCATTTTTTCCAAATCGGTAGTTTCTTTTACAAAAAAGTAAAACTGACTGCCTATTTTTATAAAATCTTCTTTGGTTTCAGCTGCTTGAAATGTTTTAAAAGCTTCTTGAATATACGCCGGCGTTTCCGGATTAATAGTTGTTTGCCCATTTACAACATAAACAAAAGCGTTTCCTTTAAATTGTTCGGTTAATTGTAACATTGTTTTTTATTTTGATTTTCAAAAGTACAAAAACGAACAGACAATAAAAAAATGAGTTTAACATATTTGCTAAACTCATTTTTTTTAATTTGTAGTTGCTGGTAAGTAAGAATATGACCTTTGGTACACACCGTTCTCATAAAACAAAAGTCCTCCTTCATAAGGTCCTTTAAATTTCCTGTCTCTTCCCTTTAGTTCATTTTTAAAATCTTCTACATATCCTCTAACAAATTTATTTCCATAATAATCGCTATCTATAACAAGTAACGGCTCGGTTCTGGGGTCGGTTAATGCAATATCTAAATCCATATAACTTACCAAAACAAAAAATACTTTATATCCATTTTTTTTTGCGTAATCTTCATAAACAGGTAAAGGCTTACAAGCATCACCCGTACAACCAACAGCGAAAACATATACAAACGCTTTGGGATACTCTTTTAAAGCATCTAACAAGGTTGCAGCATTGGTTTTATACACACGGCTTTTTAATAGCTTTATATCTTTATTAAAAGGTTCTACCAAGCTTTTTTCAAAAGGCGTAAGATACTTATAGTCATCACCTAAACCACGTACTTGTACACACGATGAAACAGAAAAACAAATTAACAGACAAGCTACTAATTTTCTCATAATAAATTAATTACTTATTGTAATAGTATAGCCACCATAAGTACCCAACGCAGAGTTGTACTCATAATTACCCATAGGCAATGTGAATGTTACTCCTTCAATATCAACTGATAAACTTTCTTCAACCATTAATGGGGCTGGCGTTGAAGTTGGTGCTTGGGCTAATTTAATATCTAATTGCAATTGACCTGTTGCTAATAATTCGCTTTGATCATAGTATACATCTATAACACCTTTTTCTAAATCATCAACCGGATCAATTGGAACTTCAATAGAGTTTACGTTATAAATACCATAATCTTGCTGTCCTAATTCTTCCAATTCTTTATCTCTTTGAGCTTTATCTTCTTGAGCTTCATCATAATCTTTCATAGTACATACCCCTAAACCACTTTCACACCATTGGCTTCTTCTTGCCACATTAAATCGAAGAAAGCGATCCCAAAACCCATTAGTTGAAGTTGTTGACAAAACAGTTACATTTTCTTGTGAGTTAGATTCTGAAGTGGGAAGATTAAGTAGAATCTTCCGTAGAACAAGCTAATAGGCTTAAAGAACAACCTAAAAGCAATAAAAATACATTTTTCATTTTTTTAAATACTTTAAATTGATACTTTAAAAGTATTTGTTAAAAATAATATTAAAAAAATAATTAACTTTTACTTAACAAAAAAAACATTTAAATACCACAAATTTACCAATCTTACCACAACGTAAATACCTATTTCCCTAATAGTTTAAAATAATCTTTTATCTTTGATTCTATCTAAAATCTCATCATGCAAAAGACTTTCTTTATAAAACTGCTTCTATTGTTTGCTACCGTGAACATCGGTTGTTTTTCAATAGCAATGTATGCACAGCAAAAAACAACGGCGATTTCAGCCAAAAACCAAATTACCGAAAAAGTTTTACAGGAAATTTTACAGCAAAACAAGCAATACGCTTCACAGGGAAAAGTTGCTGATTACATTCCCGAATTAGGAAAAATGGACCCAGATGCCATAGCATTTTCGGTAGTTGATACAAACGGGAATGTGATAAGCGTTGGAGATGTTTCTAAAAAATTTACCATACAAAGTATTTCAAAAATCGTGGCTTTAATGGTGGCTGTTCGGGAAAAAGGCGAAGCAGCTGTTTTTGAAAATATGGGTTATTATGGATCTGACAAACCTTTTAATCATTTTGGAAATCTGGAAATTACAGGTAAACCATTGAACCCCATGATGAATGCAGGTGCCATTTTAACGACATCAATGATTGAGGGCGATGGGGAAATTCCGTTTCAAAAAATCCTTAAAATGATTCGGTACATCACCAATAACAACACAATTGATTACAGCAAAATGGTCTATCTTTCCGAAAAAGAAACGGGACACCGCAACCGTGGAATGTTTTACCTGATGAAAAACAACGGATTGATTAACGGAACCGAAGACCAATTAGACAACTATTTTAAACAATGCTCTATCGAAGTTACCGCTGAGGATCTGGCAAAAATAGGCTACTTTTTCGCGAACGAATGCGTGCGGTTTGATGGCGATGCTACTTATAAAAATGCTGATTTGTCTAAACTAATCCAATCGCAAATGCTGATTGCCGGTATGTACGAATTCAGCGGCGAATATGCACGAAGAATTGGACTACCAAGTAAATCAGGCGTTGGCGGCGGAATTGCCGTTTGTGTTCCCGGTAAAATGGGCATTGGCGTTTTTAGTGCACCTTTAGATACTCACGGAAATTCGGTAGCTGGCTATCAAATGATTCTTGATCTGGCAACACAGTTTGGATTGAATGTTTTTTTACCTTAAAATAGATTTGTCGCAGATCCTGTAGCGCTTACTTCATCTGTCTGAAAGTTAAACTGATTCTTGGGGCGGTTACTTTTTTGGTTGGAGCGATTCTGTGCAACCAATGCTTTTGTGTTTCGCCTTTCATTTCTATTAACGAGCCATTTGCTAGTTCAAAACCTTTTTTATCGCCCGATTGTTTGTGTTTAAAGTCGAATCTTCGTTGAGCTCCCAAACTTAAACAAGCTATGGATCCGTTATCAACCAAATCTTTTTCGCCATCACTGTGCCACGCCATACCTTCTTCTCCACTATGATATAAGTTTAATAGACATGAATTATACATACTGTCAGTGTACAATTCTACCAATTGTTTTAAGGTCAGCAATTCTTCAATCCACGGAGTTGCAACGCGGGTAAATCCGGAATAAGTGTACGAAAAATCTTTAGATCCGTACCACGCAACTTTGCGTTTGGTAATGATTTCTTTTCCGTAAATAACCGATCTGTCATTATACCAATCAATCTTTTCCATTAAAACATTAAAGAAACGTTCAGATTCATTGGCATCTAACAAAATTCCGTGATAGATCACTTCGCTGTCAAAAGGTAAAAGATTTTGGTCTGATTGCGGGCTTGAGAATAAATCCATAGTACAGTCTTATTTCACAAATATAGATATTTCTATCTGCACAAAGAAAAACAATAAGTTCTCCGCTTTTTTAAAATCTAAAAGACATTATAAGCAACAACCAAAAAATGGGTACACTTTCAACCCAGAACAATGTGTAATATTTTGATCGTTTTGAAGAAGCAAAATAAGTAAAGAAAGTAATTGTTATAACCAATATTAAATTGATAATCCATTGATTGGGGTAATAATTCACTTTTAAAAATTCAAGAAAAAAGAACGGAATAAGCAGGCAGTAAATAAAGAATTTGGTTTTTGTTACCCCAATGGTTTGCGGAACGGTTCTTAAACGGGCATCATCATACTTTAAATCGTTAATTTCAAAAATAAGAATAAGAATCAATGTTAGTAGAAATCGTTGTAGAAATTTATAAATGACATCTATTTCTATAGGCAAGTTGGCATTTATAATTGGAATTAACGTGGTAACACCAGCCCAGCAAAGAGATACAATATAAATTTTGATTCCGGCGAAATTGCGCAAATTGGTTTTTGATTTTGTTACGGGAATTACGTATAAAACACATAAAACACCAAATAAAATACTAACCAGCTGCGTTTTTAACTCTAAACAAAAAAAGCAATAAACGGTTATTATTAAACTTAAAATGCTTAAAACAATGATGCTTTTTAATGAGGGACTGAATGTTTTTTGCTTTGCGACAAACGAAGCATATTTTATAAAATTATAACTAAAAACAGTGCCAAAAAAAACAAATGCTGTTACTGTTGCATCAAACGGAAGCCTGCAAAAATAAAAGGTCATCTGTACTAATGCTGCTGTTGCAACCGCAACGTGGATGCTTGCATTTAAGTAAAAATCGAATATTTTTTTCAATAATAACATGTAGCTGCTTTTTTTGAAGATAAGCACTTTTAAGTTTGTGATAAAAAACTAACCTAAAAAAGTATTACAAATTTAACAGAATATCTTTAATCAGTTAAAATAGTACTTTAAATAAAAAGCGGTCTTTTATAAAAGACCGCTTTAGAAATATTAAAATTAGCACGCATTATTTCACATCCCACCAAACACGGGTATTTGCATCATCAGAACCTCCCATATTGTTTACGGCATCTTGATAATTCTCGGTATTTTGACGTTTAACATCTTGCGGATACGGGTAACGAACCGGCATTTTACCATCGTTATACAACCCGGGTTGCAACGGTAATTCAGGATAACCTGTTCTGCGGAATTCTAACCACTGCTGGTTATCTGTAAAATACAAAGCAAAATATTTTTGAAGCATGATTTGTTCTAACGTATTTTTATACGCTGTTTTTTCGTTATCGAAATAATTGGTTGGCATGGCAATGTTCCAAATATCCATAGCGGCTTCTGTACCTTGTTTAAAATGCGTTTCAGCATCTCCTGTAATCAATCCTTTAAATGATAATTCTGCCTTGATAAATTCAATTTCAGCATACGTCATAATAATGTTTTTCATTGGAGCAACTGCCGTGTTATTATTTGGTGCAGAAGGATTGTAATCAATAGCGCCTTCGTTGAAGGAATAGCCAGACGGAATCCCTTTGTAACCAATATCGTTTTTGTCTTTATCGGTTGCTTTTGTTGCCCAGAACGGTAAACGCGGATCGTTCCATTCCATTAACTGGTCTACAAAAAAGGTAGAAAGTTTTTTATCGGCTGCATAATCCTGAATACGAGGCCAAGGCGTGGTATTAGGCGAAACACCGGTATTGATCAAAATGGCATCATCGGCAGATGAGCTGAACACCGGATATGTTGCCGGATCATTTAAAATGGTATTTATTTTTGCAATTGATTCAGCAGGTTGCACATCGCTTAAACGCAACAGCATGCGTAAATGCAATGAATTGGTCAGTTTTTGCCAGCTTGCAACGGTTGATGCTCCTCTGTCTCCATACAATAAATCGGGAGCATAAATTAAGGATTTCGATGTATCGTACAAACTGTTTGCTTGTTCCAGATATTCTAAAACCGCCTGGTAAATTACCTGTTGGCGTTGAAATTTTGGCTTTACAATACCTTCGTCACCTTTTAATGCTTCTTCAAACGGAATGTCACCAAAAACATCGGTAAGATTGGCAAAACTCCACGCTTTTAAAGTAAGGGCAATTGCCTGATAATTTACATCGCCTGCTTCAATAGAAGCTTTTTCCATTTCATCGATGTTTTTTAACCAGCGGTAGTGGTTGTTCCACATGGTTTGACCAATGGCATCACTAATCCAGTAACGGTGATAACCCAACGCGTCGTTAGATGGATAAGGTACAATACCCTGCATAAAGTGCGCCGTACGGTTATGCCATGCCGAATAAGAGTTGTGATTGGTCAATCCGTATAAAATAGGGTTAAGCAACGATGCCGGACTAATGGTTTCTAATCGGTTGGGATCGGTGTTGATTTCTTCAAATTCAGCAGTACAGTTATATAATGTTGTAGCTGCAATGAATGCTAATATGCTGTATTTTATTTTTCTCATGATATTATAAACTTACTTTTAAATTAAAGCCATAAGTTGCAGGCGATGGCAATTGCCCCATTTCAACTCCGGGAACCATATTTGCCCCGTTTAAGGCTGCTGTTTCAGGATCATAAATTGGGAAATCGCTCCATGTGTAAAGGTTTCTACCAAATGCACTTACCGTTAATCCTTTTAATTTATGGCGTTCTAAAAACGATTTAGGGAAGCTGTAAGAAATACTGATTTCACGAAGTTTTACCCAGGTGGCATCAAACGTATTGGCTTCTACATTGGCACGGCGGTAATATTCTGAATAATAATCGGGTACTGCTACTTTTTTGGTATTTGGCGAGTAAGAACCATCGGCGTTTTGTACCACGCCATCACCAATAATGTAACCGTCTTCACGACCTGGTAATGATCCGTTTAAGTGCCCGTGCTCCATCATTTTGTGGTATGATTGCGAATATAATTTTCCGCCAAAAGATCCGTCTAAAGTAACACCTAAACTCCAGCCTTTATAAGTAAAGTTGTTCATCCATCCGCCTTTCCAATCGGCATATGCGTTTCCTTGATAGGTCTCTTCTTCTGGACGCACAGGTAAACCTGTATTGGCATCATAAATGATTTTTCCTTCTTCGTTACGAACAAATCCGTAACCGTACATATCTCCGGTAGAACCACCTACTTTACCAATAATTGACACGGTACCCGATGTTGCCAATACCTGCTCTTCTCCTCCTTCAATACCCGCTGCCAGTTCTAAGATTTCGTTTTTGTTTTTAGCGTACGTAAAAGTGGTTTTCCACTGAAAGTTTTTAGTTTTAATGGGTGAAAGGTATAACATTGCTTCGATACCGCGGTTTTGAACTTTACCTGCATTGATGTACTGACTTGAATATCCTGTGGCATAATCTAACGGTACACTCAAAATCTGGTTGTCTGATACGGTATTGTAGTAAGCAACATCAAACCCTAAACGATCTCCAAACAAACGGGCATCGATACCAAATTCTGTTGAAGTAGTTTCTTCTGGTTTTAAATCAGCATTAAACAATTGATTATCTGTAATGGCTGATCCCACAAACGGACTGTTGTCGTAATACTTGCTTATAATGTAAGGTTGTGAATCGTTACCTACCTGTGCCCAAGATGCACGCAATTTGGTAAAATCAATCCAAAGAGGCATTGCCACGGCATCGCTTAAAATAAAACTCAAGTTTGCCGAAGGGTAGAAATAACTATTGTTTCCTTGTGGCAAGGTAGATGACCAGTCATTACGCGCAGTAAGATCCAAGAATAACAAATTACGGTAAGAGAATGATCCTAAAGCATATATACTGTTCACCTTTTTATTTGCATCTGCCGATTCTGTATAAACATTACTACTGGCGTTTGATAATTTATACACATCAGGCACTGCTAAACCGTTTGCAGAGGCGTCCATACGGCGGTATTTATTGCTCATGATGTTTCCTCCGGCAGATAAGCTGTAATTAAAATGATCGGTTTCATTGCCTTTATAAGTCAATAAGAAATCGGTGTTGATTTCCTGAGATTTAATCATTTGACGCTCATAATATCCCGTAGCAAATTTCACTAAATCGTACGGACGTTTTAATTCTCTGAATTCGTTTTGAGAGTTGATTCCCGAGCGCATCATTAATTTTAAATTCTTAGAAAAATCTATGTCTAAACTTAAATTCCCTGTAAAAGTGTCACTGTTGGTACTGTTAATTACCTCGTTTACCAAAGCAAAAGGGTTGTCCAAATACGTACTAAACGGACTGTTTAATTGGGTTTTTCCTTCATCTAACCACATTTTTCGATACCAGTCTATATTGTTATTGGCATTGGTAAGAATCATAAAGTATGATATAGTGTGGTTGTTATATCCTGTTGAAGGCAGATTACCGCTGCTGCGGTTGTAGTAATTCATTGTAGAATTTAATTTAATGCCTTTAGCTATCTCGTAATCTCCTTTGGTTGATATTGCTACGCGTTCAAACCCCGTATTAGGCATGATCCATTCGTTATCGGAATAAGTTACCGATGCACGCATAGAGCCTTTATCATTACCGGCAGCGAAAGACAAACTGTTGGTTAATGTGGTTCCGGTTCTCCAGAAACCTTTGCGGGCATTGTCATAATTTTGCCAAAGCGTACGTTGGGTCCCCATTGTTCCTGTTGTGGGATCGTACTGATAATAATACTGTCCGTTAAAACGCGGTCCAAAGCCTAAATTACTTTGTGTGGCCGCACCGTCTTCACTTGCCTGATAAGAATAATACAGTTCGCCATTGCTGTTAAAAGCCTTTCCGGTACCTGACCCGTATTGTGTTTGCCAGTCTGGCCAGCGTTGAATAACATCGATACTTATGTTAGAATTAAAGGTAATGCCCAATCCTTGATTTTTTTTACCTGATTTTGTGGTAATCATGATTGCTCCGTTAGCAGCACGAGATCCGTACAAAGCCGTCGCCCCTGCACCTTTCAGAACCGTTACCGATTCGATATCTTCCGGATTGATGTCTGACATACCGTTACCAAAATCTACCGGAGAGTCTGATGATAAATAACCGTTTCCTTCGCCCGAAGAAGACATTCCGGAATTAATTGGGATACCATCTACTACGATTAAAGCTCCGTTTTTATTAGAATCAACCGAACGGTTTCCACGTAAAACCACTTGTGTAGATCCCATTGGTCCTGAGCTTGACGAAGTAAAACTCATTCCCGGAACTTTTCCTTTCATGTTATCTACCCAATTGTTCGAACGGGCATCAGTGAAGGTTTCATTTGAAAGTTTTTGTTGTGAATAACCCAATTGCTTTTCTTCACGGGCAATTCCAAGTGCTGTAATTACAATTTCATCTAATTGTCCTTCTGTATCTTCATGAAGAACAATGTTTAGAAAATTAGCACTAGTAATGGTCTGTGTTACATCGGCATATCCTAAATAAGAAAAAACCAGAGTGGCGTTTTCAGGAACTTCAAGTTCAAACACTCCCGATGCGTTTGTTTCTGTACCGTAATCTGCTCCTTTCACATAAACTGTTACTCCTTCTAATGGTTGGTTATTTTTATCTACAACCTTTCCCGTAATAATTTTACCTGTTTGTTGTAATGCAATAACATTTTGTGAATGGGTGGGCGATGACCAAATGTACGATGTACTTAATGTTGCCGAGGCAAATAACATCATTTTTAGAAAATGAGCTGCCGTACGCGGATTTTTTTTCATTTCTTCTTTTACTAAAGATTAGTTAAATTTTGTTGATTAAAATGGTTAATGTGTTTGTTTTTTAAGCTCCACAAAGTACGTTTGATTTTTTGAAAGCCCCGTATTTGCTGCAGTTAACAAAAATTTATTTAAATGTGTACCAAGTGTTACGAAAAACACAGCACAGCAGATTTTTATTAATAATTTCTTAAATGCAGAAAATTTGAAAAGTTAACTGTGTGCAGTTCTTTTGCAAACAACAAATTTTTATACAACTATGAAAAAATTATTTTGTGCTTCATTTGTTCTTTTAGCTTTAACAAGTATTGCACACGCACAAGAAAAAGTAAAAGGAATTGTTTATGAAGATGTAAACAATAATGGTAAAAAAGACAAAAAAGAAAAAGGAATTGCAAATGTTTTGGTAAGTAACGGAATAGGTGTGGTACCAACCGATAAAAACGGAAATTACGAATTAGATGTTACCAACGATTCTCCAATATTTGTGATTAAACCATCGGGTTATCAGTTTCATTTAGATAATTACAACTTGCCAAAATTTTACTATCTGCATAAACCGCAAGGCTCGCCACAAAGTAAATATCAAGGCGTTCAACCATCTGGTAAATTACCTAAATCATTAGATTTTGCTTTGGTTTCGTCTAAAGAATCTTCTCAGTTTACAGCTTTCACTTTTGGTGACCCGCAAGCTTATACCAAAGAAGAAGTTCAGTATTTCATCACCGGCGTTGTTAACGAAATAGATAAAAGCAAAGCTGTTTTTGGTATCAGTTTAGGTGATTTGGTGGGCGACGATTTATCATTGCATCCGGATTATAAAAATGCCATAAAGCAAATTGGCTTGCCATGGTACAATGTAATGGGAAACCACGATATGAATTACGACGCAAAAACAGACGAACTTTCTGACGAAACCTATGAATCAAATTTTGGTCCGAATAATTTTTCGTTCAATTACGGAAAAGTACACTTCATTATTTTAGATAACATATTGTATCCCGATCCGCGTGATGGTAAAAGTTATTGGGGTGGTTTACGCGAAGATCAGTTAAAATTTGTTGAAAACGATTTAAAGTTTGTACCTAAAGATCATTTAGTAGTACTTTCTTTCCATATTCCGTTAGAAGATAATAACAACGAATGGTTCAGAGCTACTGACCGCGAACACTTGTTTGAGCTGTTAAAAGAGTTTCCGAATACCTTATCTCTTTCTGCACATACACACATTCAGCAACAAATTTTTTACGGAAAAGACAAAGGTTGGAAACAAGAAAAACCGCATCACGAATACAATGTAGGAACCACATCGGGCGATTGGTATTCTGGCGAAATGAACGAACAAGGAGTACCTGTTTCAACCATGCGTGACGGTACACCGAAAGGCTATGCACTGATTCACTTTAACGGCAACAAATATGAAATAGATTACAAAGTAGCAGGAAAACCGGCAACATATCAAATCAATGTATTTGCACCAAAAGAAGTGTTTAAAGCTGGAAAAAGTCGTCATTCATTTTACGCCAACGTATTTATGGGATCGTCTGAAAACGAAGTTTTATACAGCGTGGACGGTGGCGAATGGAAAAAAATGGGCTTCGCCAATGAAGGTGACCCGGCATACGAAAGCACTTTTTATAAATGGGACGTTTCAGAAACAGCCGTAAAAGGCCGCCGACCATCAAAATCCATGTCATCAACGCATTTATGGTCTGCAAAATTACCAACCAGTCTTAATGCAGGCGAACATACCATTAAAGTAAAAGCCACTGACATGTACGGCAAAGTACATTATGGCGAAACAATATTTAAGATAACCGAATAGGTTTTATTCATTTTTACGTGTGTTAAAGCCGGTCTTTAGGGATCGGCTTTATTTTTAAAATTACGCTTACTTCATTGCTTCATAACTTGTTGCTATTCACAACACTTTATTTTTTATTTTCGATAAAATTAATCAAATTTTAGTTGTATTTTTGCTTGCTTTAAACACAACTATAATTTTTATTAGCAGCAGATGAAAACAAACGCTTTTGCTTTAAGACATATTGGTCCACGAGCAACCGATTTACAACACATGTTTGATACTGTGGGTGTAAAAGATATGGATCAGTTATTATACGAAACTTTTCCCGACAAAATTCGTTTAGAGAAAGACATCGTTTTAGATCCGGCAATGACAGAATACGAATATTTGGCACACGCAACCGCTTTAGGTGCACAAAACAAAGTATTCAAATCAATGATTGGTTTAGGATATAACGAGGCAATCGTTCCGGCTGTAATCCAACGAAACATTTTTGAAAACCCGGGATGGTACACTGCTTACACGCCTTATCAGGCTGAAATTGCGCAAGGGCGTTTAGAAGCTTTATTAAATTTCCAAACAACGGTTATTGAATTAACAGGAATGGAAATTGCAAATGCTTCTTTGTTAGACGAATCTACCGCAGCTGCCGAAGCTATGGCATTGTTGTTTGATGTTCGTACAAGAGATCAAAAGAAAAATAATGTAAATAAATTCTTCGTTTCTGAAGAAATTCTACCTCAGACTTTATCAGTATTACAAACACGTTCTACGCCAATTGGTGTTGAATTAGTTGTAGGAAACCACGAAACTTTTGATTTCTCTGAAGAATTCTTTGGTGCTATTTTACAATATCCGGGTAAATACGGACAAGTTTTTGATTATGAAGATTTCATTAATCAAGCACATTCAAAAAGTATTACAGTAGCAGTTGCCGCTGACATTTTATCATTAGTGCGTTTAAAATCTCCAGGAGAAATGGGTGCTGATGTGGTAGTAGGAACCACACAACGTTTTGGTATTCCGTTAGGCTTTGGTGGACCACACGCTGGTTTCTTCGCTACAAAAGAAGAATACAAACGTTCTATGCCGGGCCGTATCATTGGGGTTTCTCAGGATGCGAACGGCAACCGTGCTTTGCGTATGGCATTGCAGACACGCGAGCAACACATTAAACGCGAAAAAGCAACTTCTAACATTTGTACCGCGCAGGTTTTATTGGCTGTTATGGCAGGTATGTACGCTGTGTATCACGGGCCACAAGGTTTACGCCGCATTGCAAACGAAGCACACGCTAAAGCAGTTACTATCGAAACCGAATTAACGAAGTTAGGTTTTGAACAATTAAACAATTCTTATTTCGATACCATTTTAGTAAAAGCCGATGCTGCTAAAGTAAAAGCCATTGCCGAAGCTAAAGAATTTAACTTTTATTATGTTGATACAAATACTGTTTCAATTTCTGTAAACGAAACGATTTCTTTAGCAGATGTTAATTCGGTCATTTCTATTTTTGCTGAAGTTGCAGGAAAATCATTCGAGGCGATTACAGAATTTTCCCAAGAGGCTTTAATTCCGGTTAAATTAGAAAGAACTTCAACATTCTTGGAACACGATGTATTCAATACATATCATTCAGAATCACAATTGATGCGTTACATCAAAAAATTAGAGCGTAAAGACCTTTCTTTAAATCATTCAATGATTTCATTGGGGTCTTGTACCATGAAGTTGAATGCAGCAGCAGAAATGTTGCCTTTAAGCAACCCTAATTGGAACAACATCCACCCTTTTGCTCCGGCAGATCAAACCAAAGGATATTTAACCATGTTGCATAAATTAGAGCAACAATTAAACGTAATTACCGGTTTTGCAGGAACTACGTTACAGCCAAACTCTGGTGCACAAGGTGAATATACCGGTTTAATGGTTATTCGCGCATATCATGAATCTCGTGGCGAAGGGCACAGAAATATTGCATTAATTCCTGCATCGGCTCACGGAACAAACCCTGCATCGGCAGCAATGGCGGGTATGAAAGTGGTTGTTACCAAAACAACAGCAGAAGGAAATATTGATGTGGAAGATTTAAGAGCAAAAGCAGAATTACATAAAGACAATTTATCTTGTGTAATGATTACTTACCCTTCTACGCACGGTGTTTACGAATCATCGATCATTGAAATTACTGATTTGATCCACGCAAACGGCGGACAGGTTTATATGGATGGTGCCAATATGAACGCACAGGTTGGCTTGACAAATCCTGCGAGAATTGGTGCCGATGTTTGTCACTTAAACTTACACAAAACCTTTGCTATTCCTCACGGTGGTGGTGGTCCTGGTGTTGGTCCAATCTGTGTGGCTCAACATTTAGTACCGTTTTTACCAACAAATCCTGTTATTAAAGTGGGTGGCGATAACGCAATCACGGCAATTTCGGCAGCTCCGTACGGTTCGGCTTTGGTTTGTTTGATTTCTTACGGATATATCTCTATGTTAGGTGCCGATGGTTTGAAACAATCTACCATGACAGCTATCTTAAATGCGAACTATATGAAAGCGCGTTTAAGCGAAGGTTACGACGTATTGTATTCAGGAGAACGCGGACGTGCGGCTCACGAAATGATTATCGATTGCCGTATGTTTAAAGCAAAAGGTATTGAAGTTACCGATATTGCAAAACGTTTAATGGATTACGGTTTCCACGCACCTACGGTTTCTTTCCCGGTTGCAGGAACATTAATGATTGAACCAACCGAATCGGAAGACGTAGCAGAATTAGATCGTTTTTGTGATGCGATGCTTTCAATTCGTAAAGAAATTGAAGCGGTAACAGCAGAAGATACCAATAACGTATTGAAAAACGCACCGCATACATTAGCTATGTTAACTGCCGAAACTTGGGAACAACCATATTCTCGTGAAAAAGCAGCGTACCCATTAGAATATGTAGCAGAAAACAAATTCTGGCCAAGCGTACGCAGAGTTGACGATGCGTATGGCGACAGAAACCTGGTTTGTTCTTGTGCACCTATTGAAGCTTATATGGAGGCTTAATTTTAGTACAATGTATATTGTATAGATGTATATGTACAAACAGATATTTAATTGATAATATTCTGTGTGTAAAACAAAACTCCCGAATTTCTTCGGGAGTTTTTAGTTTTTTAATCAGGTTCTTCTTAATACCAATCTGCGTGATGGTTTCTATTTCCTAAATAAAATACAAAACCTGCATTTGCTGTTAGAAAAAATCCGGTTTGAGCCTTGTAATCAGGATCAAGAAGGTCACCTCCGTAAGAATAATGCTGCATTAAATTTAAAACAGGTGTTACATCCAGATAAAAAGCAACCTGATCGCTTATTTTTACCAAAGGAGTAACTCCAAGCTGTAAATTACCAATTTTCTCATAAACATCGCGGTCTTTGGGTTCTAATAACGAAATTCCTGCCCCTCCATGCACCAATAATGTAAAACGCTCTTGCAAACTAAAATTAAAATTCAGTGCTTCGCCTAAATTATAAACAGCTTCCAAAGTAATTTTGTGCATTGTTGATTTGTTCAAATGATTTTCTTTATCCTGAAAATAAAAGTAGGCATACTGTCCTTTCAATCCAATTTTTTCATTGAACATATACCGCCCCGAAACTTGAAATTGTTTAAGAGAATTAAAATTAGAAAGATTTGCCTTATTTTTTGAATCTTTTGGATTAAACGGGAAATGAGCCCCTCCACCTAATTCTATTGAAAAATTATTAAATCGTTGTGCCTGTATAACATTAAATTGTAGAATAAAAAAGAGTAAAATGATAATAAAACGCATATAATTATTTTTTAATTGAATATTGTAAGTCTTCAACCAAGAAATACAAGAATCAACCCAAACAATATTAAATGAGCATGGTTTTATTTATAAATAGGACCAGATAAATAGTTAAACCTACGTTTTATAAAAGATGAGCACATTGTTATGTAATCCGTTAAAAAAATTTCTGAGCATATAACATCATAACAACTATTCTCGAAGTATGTAGAAAAATTACTCAAAAAAGGGATTATTAAGAAAAACAAAATAGGTTATAATAAACAATCTCTCAAACTTCTTTGAGAGATTTATTAAAATTTTATTTATAAAGTTTTATTTATTACTTCGAAATAAATAATTTGTTAGAAAATAAATAGAAGATTAAAGCTATTAAAGTAATCCTGTCTGTCACTCAAACAAAAAATGTAACTTATTTATTCTCATATGACTATTGCTTACTTTCCTTTAACAAACGTTTCATAAAAGCCCATTGTTTTAAGGTATCGCGGGCTTCTAATGCCGGGTAGCCTAGCATGGTTTTTCCTGCACCTACATCGCCTGTTACACCAGAACCTGCACCAATAACCGCACGGTCGCCAATAGTTGTGTGATCTTTAATAGATGCACTGCCGCCAATCATCACTCCGTTTCCTAATTTTACTGATCCTGCCAAACCGCTATTTCCTGCCATGATACAGAACATGCCTAATTCACTGTTGTGACCAATTTGCACTAGATTATCAATTTTACAGCCATCTCCAATAATCGTTGAGCTGAATTTACCGCGATCAACACAAGAATTTGCTCCAATTTCCACTTGATTACCAATCACTACATCGCCAATTTGAGGAATTTTAACCAAACCTTTTTCCGGGCAAGGACGGAAACCAAAACCATCGGCTCCAATGGTTGCATTTGGATGAATGATGCACTGATGCCCAATTTTTGAACGTTCACGCACCACTGCTCCAGACCAAATCACGGTTTGTTTACCTATCACACAATCGTCTAATACGGTAACATTCGGATATAAAATAGTTCCGTCGCCAATCTCGGTACGTGGTCCCACATAACATCCGGCACCTATCTTTACTCCATTTCCTATTTTTGCAGTTACATCAATGATAGCAGTTGTGTGAATATCAACGGAAAATTCGGGCATAGGCAAGGCAAACAGCTCCAAAATCTGCGACATCGCCAAATCCGCATTATCTACTTGAACAAAGGCCCTGTCGGTACCTGGTTCAATAGAAATATCTTTATTTACAACAGCTACACTGGCTTTTGACGTATTCCATAATTTTTCGTATTTTTTATTGCCAATAAAGGAAATATCGGAAACTTTTGCTCTAGTAAGTTCTTCTGTAGCAGTTATATTTTGAGAAGTTGCTCCGATAATGGTTCCCTTCAAAATGTCATTGATTTCAAAAACGGAATACGATTTCATTGATAGTAAAGTTTGATTTTGGGTTCAAATAAACTATAATAACTTTAAAATTCCTATTTTATTTTGAAAAGATTGTAAAAAAATAACATTTCATTTATAAAAAACTCCAAATGAAATTAGTCTTCCAGAAATTTATTCATCAACTAAAAAAACGATTTATCGTTAAAAAAACTGCCTCACAAATAAATTTTCCCTTCTACAATAGTAAGTTCTTTTTGCTTTTCTAATTGCTTTATGGTTCTGATTACTGTTTCCACGCGTAAACCTGTTAAATCGGCTAATTGCTGGCGCGATAATTCAACCATAAACGCTTTGTTAATATCGTTTTGCTGTTCTTTAAGGTAATGTAACAATTTAAGCAGACGCTTTTCAGGACTTTGCGATGAAAGTTCAGGTGCCATAATTGATTTATAAAATAAACGACGTGCCAAACTACGGTTAATTTCTATAGATATTTCGGGATCGTTTCTCAGCATTTCATAAAAAAGTGTTTTGGTGATCTGAACCACCACACCTTTAGTTATGGCAATGGCATTTGCCGGATAACGTTCATTTATAAACAAGGGAGGCTCGCCAAAACTGCGACCTGCAGTAAAAATATCCTGTATAAACTCTTTGCCATCGTCGCTGTAATTATTCATTTTTACTTTTCCTTCAACTACCTGATAATAGTACGAGGGAAATTGTCCGGCTTCAAAAATCATTTCGTTTTTTTCTACCTTACGCAACGTGGCACCACAACTTAATAACGAATCTACTTTAATCATAGCTTTAACCTAAGAACTACAAATATAAGACGATTTAAATAAATATTTTTAACGTAAGAATTGGTACGTTATTTAAAATTTTTCAATGAAAAAATCATTTTTTTAACGCCAGGGTATAAACAGTATACGGAAATATTCTTTTTGAAATAAAAAAGCTTAAGAATACCAAAATAATTAAAGGTATCCATAATCCGTAAGAGTTAAACATACCAAAGGTTAAAAACAATGCGGTAAAAGGCGCATGAAGCGTTGCTGCCACTGTTAACCCAACGCCTAAGATCACGAAATTAATTATTTGTGCATCGGAAAAAAAATAGGTTTGTACAATGAATCCTATCAATGCACCCATTATTGCCCCTCCAAAAATACTTGGGGCAAAAACGCCGCCATCACCGCCTAATTTTAAAGAAAAGCCTGTTGCAAATGGTTTTAGAAACAACGCACCTAACAAAAACCAAAATCCAACGGATACAAAGCGATTGTTGTGAATGATGTTTTCTATGGCATGATATCCGTCGCCGTAAAGCTGTGGCAATACAAACAATAAACCGCCCAATAACAATCCGCCGATGAGAATTTGTAAATACGGATTAAAATCAAGGAAATTTTTACTTTTTATCCAGGTAACCATTTTGGTCATATATACGCCATATACCGCAGCCAACAGGCTCAATATCACAAAAAACGGTATCGCCTGATAATGGATTACTGTATCGTGATTTCCTAAATTAAACACCGGGGTAACGTTCATTAATAAAAGAATCAAACTTGCAAAACCTACACTGACCAAATGCGTAACCCAGAAAACTTTTGTTCGTTGTTTACCAATGGTTTCATACGAAAAGAACAACCCTGCTAACGGGCTACAAAAAAGCAGTGTAACGCCGCATGCAATGGCAGATCCAATAAATTCTTTACGGTATTTCTTAAAAATGGGATCTTTGCGCGATGCCATATCTCCTAAAGCCGAGGTAGCTACCACGGTTGAAACTTCAATCCCGGTACTGCCACCAAAAACAACGGTTAAAAATCCATTAAAGAAATGCGAGGGGACTTTATTGGCCGGTAGTTTTTTATCGTTACGTACTGCTTCTAACACTTCGGATATTCCTTTGTTTTTCTTTTTGTTAAAAACGTACATTCTAAGAAAATGAATAATCATTAATCCGATTACCGGAAAAATAAAGAAAAACAACTTAAAATTTATTGCTTTATTATACAACAAATGTTCGTATTCTTCGACCAAATTTTTAAACATCAGGGTAATTAATCCAACCGTAATTCCTACTAAAGCCGCACAATATACCACACGGCTCCATTTTACCCATAAAAAATTTTTCTTTGTTACTACACTATTGTTCATATGCACAAAAAGAGAAGCGGTGCTTCTCTGATTTTTATTAATTATTTTTTTTTATTAAATTGACTTTGGTCCGAATTCTTCATAAAAAATATGTTCTTCGTTTACTTTATTATCAGTGAGTTCTTTTACTGCTTTTTCTATAAAAGGTTTTGGTCCGCAAATATAATACTCTGCATTGGATTCAAACTGCCATTTATCAATTTTAGAAAAATCTAACATACCTTTATATACTCCTTTTTCTGCCAATGTTTCATCAACCACATCATAAAACTGATGCTGTTTTACCTGGGTATTTGTTTCTGCGATGGAATCAATACAATCTGCAAAGGCGCGAACTTCGGCATTTCTACAGGCGTGGATCCAAACCAATTCATTTTTATCTGATGTATCTTCTAAATATTCTAACATAGAAAGCAATGGTGTTTGACCAATACCGCCGCTTATAAATACTTTTTTAGAAAATAGATTCTGCAACGTAAAATTTCCTGCCGGTGCACTTAATGACAACACACTTCCTTCGTGAATTTCATCGTGTAAAAAATTACTGATCATTCCGTTTACATCTAACTTTTCGTTGCGTTCACGTTTTACCGATATTCTTAAATAATTCTTGTTTGGTGCACACGAAATACTGTATTGTCTGATTTGGGTTAGATTGATACCCGGAAGAAAAACCTTTACGCTAACAAACTGACCGGGAATGAAATTTGGAGCTTCAGAACCGTCTTCTGTTACCAAGTAAAAAGAAGTAATTTCTGTTGATTCTTTCTCTTTGCGTTGTACCACAAAATTCTTCCATCCCACCCATTGTCCGCCGGTTTGTTCTTTATCCTGATACATTTTGGCTTCGTGACCGATCATTAGCTGAGCCAATTGACCATAAGCTGCTTTCCACGCATCTAAAACCTCATCGGTAGCCAAATCCTGAAGCACTTCTTTGATAGATGCCAATAAATGCATACCAACAATCTCATATTGTTCCGGCTGAATGTTTAAACTGGTGTGTTTGTGTCCGATTAAATCAACAGCTGGCATTAAAACTGCCGGATTTGAAATATTTTCACCATAAGCTAAAACCGCCAAAGCCAAAGCTGTTTGCTGTTTGCCCGATTGTTGATTCCCCATATTGAACAAATTTTTTAATTCGGGGTGATGTGAAAACATTCTATTGTAAAAATGTGTAGTTAACGCTACGCCGCCTTCGCGTAATAAAGGCACAGTGCTTAAAATAATTTCTTTTTGTTTATCTGACAACATTTGATCTTAATTTTATTTTTAGCAAAAATACCCCCTTATTACAACCTGTTTTTATGATTACAATCATAAAAACCATTTTTATTTAATAAATTGATAAAAAAATCCACCAACCAATTACAGTTAGTGGATGTTATTTTAAAACGTTAGTACGTTACTGGTTATTTTGCAGGTTTCAACACCAAATTATCAATGTAAACCGCCTGATGAATACCGTTTAAAAGCACTTTAAATCCTAAATGCGCATCGTTTTTTAAGTTGATTGTGTACGCTTTTTTGGTACCGGATATTGCCGATGGTTTTGAAATTGACACATACGATTTTAAATCAGACGTATTGCCAATTGAAAACAACTCTAACGAAGCATCGCCAGATTTTTTAGAAATATCAAGCGTTAATTTATAAGTTCCAGCCTTCATTTTCGGAGTTGACAATATCATTCTCTCGCCAGAATTCATCATAGAATAGAACGTAATTTTTCCTTCGCTGCTGTAAAGCATTGATTTTCCTGATTCGGCATTCCAACATTTATCAATATCCTTCCACGAATCAAAGTTTTCGTTAAGCTCGGTAACCGTTTTACACTGTGCTCTTGAAGATAAAGAAATACCTAAGGCAACTAATGTTACCAATGTTATTTTATTCATATTCTTAATTTAGATTTAATCTGTTTTAGCGGTAAAAATACCTAAAAAATTCTTTTAAATAAAGTTTTTTTGTTCAGAATCGATTTTTAAGTTAACGTACTATAATTGAAGTATTTTATTTTTAAACACAAGACTTTCTTTTATAAAAAATTACAGTAATTTTGTTTAAAAAAATGAAATATCTGGTTTTCCTTTTGGTTTTAATAAGCTGTAAAACCGTTAAAAACAATTTGAATGATCCTTCTGTTTATTCAGATTTTGATGCAGAGCAATATGCCGATTACTATCTTGTAATTCCTCACAAAAGCTTTGTTTATAGCGATTTACAAAATACTATACAAACAATACATAAACAATACAACCTTGAAATTGATACCATTGGCAGATTTTTTGATAAAGCTAAACAACAAATTATTGTACCCGAAGATGATGAAGATGAATTGTACCGTGGCGAATATTTTCCGCGTAGATTTGAATCGGAAACTTTAAGTATTGAAAATGTTTATTTTTACACTAAAAACGCTGTGGAACCTAAGCAATTTCCTACAGAAATGATGGTTGTTGCGAGTATGTTTTCTAACAAATCAAGAGCAGACAGTTTAAAAACCGTTTTAAAAAGATTATATCCAAAAACGTATGTTTTAAAATCAAAGATCTACATTGGTTGTATGCATTGAGGGGGTGAAACTATGTGTTATATAGTTAATTTAATCTAACTTATAAATTAATATCATAATTCCAAAACTTTACCCTTTTCTACATAGAAATTTAAACGTAACTTTAGATTGCAAATTTTGAATCTATGAGCTTATTATTTCAATCCTTACAATTAAAAAATCATACGTTACAAAACCGTATTGTGGTATCACCTATGTGTCAATATTCTGCCGAAGATGGTTTTGCGAATAACTGGCACCTGGTTCATTTGGGACAGTTTGCTATTGGAAAAGCAGGTTTAATCATGCAGGAAGCTACAGCTGTTGTTCCTGAAGGGCGTATCACTTACGGCGATTTGGGAATTTGGAAAGACGAACACGTTCCGTTTTTAAAGAACATTGTAGATTTTGTTCATTCACAAGGCAGCTTAATGGGTATTCAACTGGCACATGCCGGCAGAAAGGCTTCTACCAACAAACCGTGGATTAACCGCAACCAGTTTTTACCAAACGATGTAAACGGCTGGCAAACCATTGGTGTATCAACCCTTCCTTTTCGTGAAACAGATCATCCGCCGGTAGCTCTTTCTAAAGACGCTATTAAACAGATCGTTCAAGATTTTAAAACGGCAGCACAACGTGCGGTTAACGCCGGCTACGATATTATTGAACTGCACGCAGCTCACGGCTATTTAATCCATCAGTTTTTTTCGCCGTTAATTAATAACCGTACCGATGAATACGGCGGTAGTTTTGAAAACCGTATCCGCTTTTTAATTGAAATCATTGAAGAAGTTTCAAAAGTACTTACGACTCAATCATTATGGGTCAGGATTTCTGCAACCGATTGGGCAGAAGGAGGCTGGACATGTTACGAAAGTGTAAAGTTGACACAGATTTTAAAAAATATAAACATCGAAGTAATTGATGTATCAACCGGTGGTGCGGTGGCGCATCAGCAAATTCCGGAAAGCGAAAATTATCAGGTTCCGTTTGCAAACAGAATTAAAACCGAAACTGGAATGATTACCGGAGCGGTTGGTTTAATAAACAATGCACAACAGGCAGAAACAATTTTACAAAACAAAGAAGCCGATTTTATATCGGTTGCACGCGGCTTTTTACAAAATCCGCATTTGGTTTACGAATTTGCCAGCCAGTTAAATATTGCCATTGACTGGGCACCGCAATATGAACGTGGAAAAGAGTCTTTTTAAACCAAATCGTTAAACCGCTATTTTATTCCACGCAACAACTTGTACTCCTTGTGAATAATGCACTTTCAAAGGATAGGTATTTAAATCTAAATTTCTTAAAATATAATTGGTTTCAAGCATCTTTCTTATCATTGAGAAATTCATCAGTAAAATGTCTGCGCTGTTTTCCATCTGAAAATTTAGCAGTATTATAATCGTTTGATTTATTTCGGGGAATTGATAAAGACTGCCATTTTTCATTTTGAATCATCTTACCAATAAATACAATCTGCCCAACGTGATAAGGATAATGTGCCAACTGACGGTTAATGGCTTCCTGAACCGTATGCCCTTCGTTGCGAATATAAATAATACGTTCCAAATCGGTTTCCGATAAACTTTTCAGCGTATTAAAAAGACAGTTCCAACCGGCTTCCCAATTTTGTAATACTTCGGCTTTTGTTTTTAAATCGTTTTCAAATTCGCCATCACGGTTACGAGTTTCTTTTTCACCATCAGTCGTGAAAATATCCGTCCAACGCGAAAGCATGTTTCCACACAAATGTTTCACAATAACTGCAATATTGTTACTTTCTTCGTTAAACTGCCAAAAGAAATCGGCTTCTTTCAGCTGGTCAAACGTTTTGTCGCCCAAATGTTTGTAATAGGCAAACTGCTTTTTTACACTTTCTATAAAATTTAAATCCATATAACTTTTTAAAATAATGATAAGTTGTTTTTTTCGGGATAAGGTAAATCCAGATTAAAAACGGTATTCAGTTTTTTAATGAAAAAGGTTGCCAGTAAAGGCGATTCTATTTCGATATTTTGATGAATGAAAAAATATAGTTTTTGCAAACCGTTTGCACGCCAGTCTTGTAAAACTTCTAACCAATCGTTCAAACGGTCATAATCGGCAGGTGTATTCGCTCCTACGTATCTTATAAAAGCCGTACTGCTTGTCAGTCGCATATGAACCATATCACGCCTTCCGGCAGTATCAACAATAATATTGGTTGCGTTGTTCTGCTGCAACATATCACAATATTGATCTAAAACCGTTTTATTAGAAAACCATTCTTCGTTACGAACCTCAACAGCCAACGGAAATCCTTTTGGAAAATCCTCAACAAAATTCTTTAAACGGTCAAAGTCTTTTGGGTTGAAATTTTCATGCATCTGTAAAAAGATCATTCCCAGCTTTTCTTCGAAAAAAGCTACCGAATCGGTAAATGCCAAAACTTTTTCACTGGTATTTAACAACCTGCTGTAATGACTGATAGATTGCGGGATTTTAGGAAAAAACTTAAAGTCTGCCGGTGTTTTCTTATTCCAAATGCTTACCTGTTCTTTAGACGGGGTGTTGTAATAAGTGGCGTTGAGTTCAATGCTATTGAACTGTTGCGAGTAATAAGCCAATTCATCTTTTATGCCTTTTGGGTAAAATCCCTTTAAATCGGTTTTGTTCCATTTTGCACAGCCCACAAAAACCTCAAAATCATTAGGTTTATCATAACTTTTTAAAACTTTATATGTTTCAGAAGGAGTTGGTGGTAAGGTAAAATCTACTAATGACGGATCAACAACTTTTCCAAATTTCATTTTTTATTTAAATGTAAGAAATTTGTACAAAAACAAACCAATTTGTTTATAAAATCTTATTTTTAAACAAAAATTTAAGCAATGAAAAACTTATTGTCCCTGTCTGTTCTGCTCTTAACGGCTGCCTGTAGTTCTTTAAAAATGAAAGATAACAGTTATAACGGCACCTGGATTTTACAGAAACAAAGCGGTGGTTTCGCAGGACGAACCACTACTCCGGAAAAAGAAACAAAACTTGTTATTAAAAAAGATAAGATGTTTAGTTATAAAGATGGAACATTAATTGCAGAAAGTGCTTTTAATGTTGAAAAAGGCAAAGTGATTCAAAGTTCCGAACCACAGGATATAATTGTTAACAACAAACTAATGAAACAATCTATTGCTGTAAGTGGCGACACCCTTATTATTGCCGACCAATGTTATGATTGTTTTACTTATACCTATTTAAGAAAGAAGTAAAAGCAGTACATCTTTTTTATCAAACATATATTGTACTTTTGCCATAAAGTAAAGAATTATGTTAGAGAATAAAAATCAGAATAAAACCTCCTTAGCACAATTAGGCGAATTTGGTTTGATCAATCATATTACACAAAATTTCCCTATTCAACAAAAATCTACTTTAAAAGGTATTGGAGATGATGCAGCTGTTTTAGATTTTAAATCGAAAAATGTAGTTGTTTCAACCGATTTATTAGTAGAAGGCGTACATTTTGATTTAAGCTATATGCCGTTGAAACATTTGGGATACAAAGCAGTAGTTGTCAATTTGTCTGATATTTGTGCAATGAATGCCAGACCTACGCACATTACGGTTTCCATTGCGGTATCAAACCGTTTTCCTTTAGAGGCTATTGAAGAATTGTATGAAGGTATCCGTTTGGCTTGCAACAGTTATAAAGTCGATTTAATTGGCGGCGATACCACATCAAGCACAACAGGATTGCTTATCAGCGTTACTGCTTTGGGCGCGGTAAAAAAAGAAGAAATTGTTTATCGTTCGGGAGCTAAAGAAAACGATTTACTGGTCGTTACCGGCGATATTGGATCGGCTTATATGGGTTTACAAGTGCTGGAACGAGAAAAACAAGTGTTTTTAGTCAATCCGAACAATCAACCCGATTTAGAAGAATATTCTTATATTATTGAACGTCAGCTAAAACCTGAAGCACGTACGGATATAAAAGAATTACTGGAAAAATTAGATGTAAAGCCAACAGCAATGATTGATGTTTCTGATGGAATTTCATCTGAAATACTGCACATTTGTAAGGCTTCAAACACAGGATGTAATTTATATGAAGAAAAATTGCCCTTAGACCCGCAATTTATCAACGTGTGCGAAGAATTTAATTTAGACAGTACTACCATTGCCATAAACGGCGGCGAAGATTACGAATTATTGTTCACGATTTCTATGAATGATTTTGAAAAAATTAAAGCCAATCCGCATTTAACGGTTATTGGTCATATCACTACCGAGAACGAAGGTACACATTTAATAACACGCGAAAATACAAAGCTACCTTTAAAAGCCCGTGGTTGGAATGCGTTAACCGAATAATATAAAAAACCAGAGCAAATTCTCTGGTTTTCTTTTAATGCGAATTCAACATGTTTTTAGGATCTAAATACATATCTAACTGTTCTTTCGTTAAAATGTTATGTTCTAAAATTAAATCATACACGCTGCGGTTTTCTTCTAATGCCTGCTTGGCAATTTTGGTACTGTTCTTATAACCAATGATTGGGTTTAACGCCGTAACAATTCCAATACTTCTATACACTTCATTCTTTAAATGTTCGATATTTGCGGTTATTCCTTCCACACATTCCACACGTAATGTATCAATGGCATTTGATAAAATCTCAATAGATTCGAATAAGGTTAAAGCAATAATTGGTTCCATTACATTCAGTTGTAACTGTCCGGCTTCAGCAGCAAGACTTATAGTCAATTCGTTGCCAATAATTTTAAAACACACCTGATTAACCACTTCCGGAATCACCGGATTAACTTTCCCCGGCATTATAGACGATCCCGGTTGTTTTGCCGGCAGGTTGATTTCGTACAATCCGGCACGCGGACCAGAAGCCAGCAAACGCAAATCATTACAAATTTTTGAAAGCTTAACGGCTAACTTTTTCATTGCTCCGGCATACGCTACAAAACCACTGGTGTCAGATGTAGCCTCTACCAGGTTTTCAGCCAGTTTAACCGGTTCGTTTAATAAAGTAGCCAGTTTTTCGGTACATAGTTGTGCATATCCTTTAGGAGCATTTAGACCGGTTCCAATTGCAGTTGCACCCATATTGATTTCTAGAAACTGATATGCATGTTCTTGCAAATACGGAATTTCTTTTTTTAGTGTAAAGGCAAATGCCTCAAATTCTTGTCCCAATGTCATGGGAACGGCATCTTGTAATTGGGTACGTCCCATTTTGATAACACCTTCAAATTCTTTGGCTTTGCGGTCTAATGAAAAAAACAGCTTTTCTAACGCATCGGTTATTAGTTTTGACGATTGAAACAAAGCCAATTTTAAAGCTGTGGGGTACGCGTCGTTTGTAGATTGGGATAAATTGACATGATCATTTGGCAAACAATGCTGATAATCACCTTTTTGGTATCCCATTTTTTCTAAAGCAATGTTGGCAATTACCTCATTTGCATTCATATTCACCGACGTACCTGCTCCACCCTGAATCATGTCAATAGGGAATTCATTAAGATACGCACCGTTTAACAGCTCTTTACAGGCTGCAGAAATAGCGTCTTTTATGGTTTCGTTTATTAATCCCAGTTCATAATTGGTTTCAACTGCGGCTAATTTTACAGCTGCTAACGATTTGATAAAAATGGGGTATTGGGATAATTTGTGGTTTGATATTTTAAAGTTGTTTATGGCACGTTGTGTTTGCACACCGTAGTAAGCGGTTACAGGAACTTGCAAATCGCCTAATAAGTCTGTTTCTGTTCTAAAAGAATTCATACTTTTTCCTTTAAAAGTACAAAAAAATTAACAGATTCGTGTCTTTTAAAAGAATATTAACAAATTAATAGCTTAAAAGAAATAATACGCATTTTCAATATGATTGATTTCGGTTTCTTTGCCTAATATCACCGAGATAATATCTAAACTTACGTTATAATCAATATTTTTCTCGTTGATATATACATTGGTTGCCTCTAAAATCAGCTTGATTTTTTTGTTGTTTACAAAACTTTCAGGTTCACCAAAATGGGTTGAAGTTCGTGTTTTTACCTCGATGATTGCCAACGTTTCGTCTTTTGAGGCTATAATGTCAATCTCTGCTTTTTTATAACGGTAATTGGTTTCTAAAATGGTGTACCCATTGGCAATTAAATATTCTTGTGCCAGTTTTTCGCCTTTTGATCCGGTATCATTATGCGTTGCCATTTCAGATATATTTTAATGTGGTGTATTGACCGGTTACATTCAAAGCTACTTTTGTTCCTAATTTCAAAGCGCGATTGTCTGAAATATGTCCGGCAGGAAAATCAAAACAAACAGGGAAACGATATTCTTTACAAATATCCAGGACAATTTGTTTTACATCATATCCAAAAGGAATCCGATTATCGTGCATATCGGTCATTCCTCCAATAATCAATCCGTTTAAATGTTCTAAACAACCGTTTCGTTTTAAATTGTAAAACATACGGTCTATGTGGTACAGATACTCATCTAAATCTTCCAGATACAAGATTTTTCCTTGAGTATCCATAGCTGATTTAGATCCCAGCAAACTGTAAATGATAGATAAATTTCCGCCAACCAGCAATCCTTCTGCTACACCTTTTTTATTGCTTAAATCAGCAGGAATATTGAATTCATAACTTTCGCCAAATAATGCCTTACGCAAAGTTTCTTTTGCATCATTGCTTGCTTTTGGAACCGAGTACGGCATAATGGCGTGCAAAGTAGCAACTCCTAAATTGTGAATGTGGCTGTGCAATACCGTAATATCGCTGAAACCGATAATCCATTTAGGATTTTTAAGAAAGCCAGAGAAATCAATTTGATCAATAATCCGTACCGTTCCGTAACCACCGCGGGCAATCCATATTGCTTTAATAGCTGGATCGTCTATCATTCGTTGTAAATCATCGGTACGTTGCTGGTCGGTACCGCCCAATTGGTTAACATTGACATCGATTGTTGCTCCGAATACGATATTTAATCCCCACGACTTAAAAAGTTCTACTGCCTCAGTGGCTGCTTCACGAGAAAAGCTTCTGGCGGTACAAACCATTGCCACAGTATCGCCTTTTTGTAAATAGACAGGTGTTTTCATTACCAGTTATTTTTAAACAAATGTATTTAAAAATCTTTGATAAGACCAATAATAAGAGTTAACTTGTTACTTATCCTTTTATTTTGTTGAAATGCCAAACAAATAACATTTCTTTAGGTCTTGTTCGTTTTTAAGTATAATTAAAAATCATTAAATTTGTAGAAATTTTTAATTTAATTGATTATGTACCCAGAAGAAATCGTGAAACCAATGGAAGCAGAATTGACTTCGGCTGGTTTTCAATCATTACATACATCGGCTGAAGTAGAAGATGCTTTGGCTAAAGAAGGAACAACATTAGTAGTAGTAAATTCTGTTTGCGGTTGTGCTGCTCGTAATGCACGTCCGGGAGCGGTAATGAGCTTGAACAACTCTAAAAAGCCATCAAACATTGTAACTGTTTTTGCCGGTGTGGATAAAGATGCCGTAAATACAGCACGTGAAAAAATGTTTCCTTTTCCACCGTCATCGCCTTCTATGGCGTTGTTTAAAAACGGCGAATTGGTTCACATGTTAGAACGCCATCACATTGAAGGGCATCCGGCTGAAATCATTGCAGAAAATTTAAGAGAAGCCTACAACGAACATTGTTAATCTTTTAATGTAATTTATAGAAAAATCCACTGTTTCTCGGTGGATTTTTTTATTTGTCGTATATTTGTACATAAATTACACAAAGTGCACAAAATCTTATCTTATCCTGTAAGTATTGTATATTATTTGTTCTTGAGCGTGAGCTTATTGCTTTTTCATCCGATACAATGGATTTGTTTGAATTTGTTTGGATATCAGGCACATAAAAAAAGCGTAGATGTTTTACAATGGTTTTTAATGCGCAGCGCAAATATTTTAGGTACAACTTTTTCAGTAAAAGGTCGTGAAAAGTTGCCGTTAGACAAACCCATTATTTATGTATCAAATCACCAATCAATGTTTGATATTGTATCGATTATATGGTTTTTGCGGGCAACACATCCAAAATTTGTAAGTAAAAAAGAATTGGGTAAAGGGATACCAAGTGTATCGTACAACTTAAAACACGGTGGTTCGGTTTTAATTGACAGAAACGATCCAAAACAAGCACTGCCAACAATTAAAGGTTTAGGAGAATATATACAAAAACACCACAGATCGGCAGTTATTTTTCCGGAAGGAACCCGATCAAAAAACGGAAAACCCAAACGTTTTTCTGAAAACGGTGTAAAAATGCTTTGTAAATTTGCACCCGACGCGTACGTTGTTCCGTTGACCATTAACAATTCGTGGAAGATGTTCCGATTCGGAATGTTTCCAATGGGATTAGGAAGCGCCATTACCTTAGAAGTGCACGAAGCAATGAAAGTTTCTGATTACGATTTTAAAACGTTATTCGAAAAAGCAGAACAAGCCATTGTTTCTTCAATTAAATAAACGCAACTAAAAGTTGCTTAAATATAAAAATAAAGATGTCTATTCAAAATGTACGATTAGAAGTAATGCAGTTCTTGGAAAAGAACATTGATACTTTTGTTCAGAATTATTTAATTCCTGTAGAAAAGATCTGGCAGCCTTCTGACATGTTACCCGATTCACGCAGCGAAAATTTTTTAGAAGACGTTCGTGAACTACAAGCTTATGCCAAAGAACTGCCTTATGATTTCTGGGTGGTTTTAGTAGGCGACACCATTACCGAAGAGGCTTTACCAACGTATGAATCTTGGCTAATGGACGTAGAAGGTGTTGACCAAAGAGGGGGTGAAGATGGCGACGGAAACGGATGGGCTAAATGGATCCGCCAGTGGACGGGTGAAGAAAACCGTCATGGTGACTTGTTGAACAAATATTTGTACCTGTCGGGGCGTATAAATATGCGCGAAGTTGAAATTACGACACAACATTTAATTAACGATGGTTTTGATCCGGGTACCGACCGCGATCCTTATAAAAACTTTGTATTTACCAGTTTCCAAGAATTAGCTACGTATGTTTCACACAACCGCGTGGCACAATTAGCAAAAAAATACGGAGATCACAAATTGTCAAAAATTTGCAGAATTATTGCCGGAGACGAAATGCGTCACCACCACGCATATTCAGAATTTGTTGAACGTATCTTTAAAGTAGATCCGTCAGAAATGATGAAAGCTTTTCATTATATGATGAAGAAAAAAATTACCATGCCGGCTAATTTAATCCGTGAATCGGGCGGTGCAATTGGCGATGCGTTCCATCATTTTTCTGAATCGGCTCAACGTATCGGCGTTTATACCTCTATGGATTATGTAGATATTTTAAACAAGCTGATCAAACGTTGGGAAATTGATAAAATCAACAACCTAACCGATGAAGCCGAAAAAGCACGCGATTATCTGATGAAATTACCAGACCGTATGGCAAAATTAGCCGACCGTATGAAAATTTCAGACGAATCACATGTTTTTAAATGGGTAACACCTGCAATTGTAAAATAAATTACTAATTAAAGCTGATAGAAATATCGGCTTTTTTTATCTTTAAGAATATGGAAAAATATATCGAACAAACCATCACTTTTGTAAAAAAGGAATTAAAAGATGCTGAAGCCGGTCACGATTGGTTTCATATTGAACGGGTGTATAAAAACGCGTTGAATCTTTTAAAAACCGAAGAAGGGAATGAACAAATTGTACTTTTAGGTGCTTTGCTACACGATATTGCCGATAGTAAATTTCATAACGGCAATGAAACTATTGGTCCTAAAAAAGCAATGGATTTTATGACTTTGATTGATATAGACAATGAAGTTAAAGAACACGTTGTAAAAATCATTGAAAACATTTCGTTTAAAGGCGGAAATTTCAATAGAACATTTCAATCAAAAGAATTAGAAATTGTACAAGACGCCGACCGATTAGATGCTATTGGAGCCATTGGTATTGCACGTGCTTTTAATTACGGTGGATTTAAAAACAGAACCATTTATAACCCTTCTGAAAAACCAAAGTTTGGAATGACTAAGGAAGAATATAAAAAACACGAAGGTTCTACTATTAATCATTTTTATGAAAAATTATTACTCCTTAAAAATTTAATGAATACCGAAACAGGGAAAAAACTGGCAGAAAACCGACACCAATATATGGAAGATTTTTTAGCACAGTTTTATAACGAATGGAACGGGAAAATATAAAAAAGTTATTTAATTTCAGGCTTATCACTAATAATACGCATTTCTTGTTGCGGAAACGGAATGCTGATGCCCGCTTGGTCTAATGCTATTTTAATATCTTGTTGCAAGGCATTGCGTGCATCCCAGTAATTATCTTTTGCAGCCCAAGCGCGGATGGTTAAGTTTACCGAGCTGTCTGCTAATGCACTTACAAAAACATCTGGAGCGGGATCTTTTACAATTCGGGAGTCGTTATTTAAAATTTCTAAAATAACGGTTTGTGCGGTTTTAATGTTAGAATCGTAACTAATGCCTACAACATATTCAAATCTTCGGTTAGTTATTTTACTAAAGTTTTTAATAACCGAGTTTGCTAAAGCACCGTTTGGGCTGTACACTTTTATTCCTTGTGCTGTTGTTAAAGTGGTGTATAATAAATCGATCTTGTCAACAGTACCATCGGTTCCTGCTGAGTTTTCGATATAATCACCAACTTCAAACGGACGGAATAATAAAATTAGCACACCACCTGCAAAGTTTGACAAAGATCCTTGTAATGCCAAACCAACTGCTAATACCAAACCAGATAAGGCTCCTAAAATAGCTGTAGTTTGAAAGCCAAGATTCCCTGCAATAGATAGTAAAAGCAATGCGTACAAAACAAATTTGATAATTGACATTAAGAACCCTCTTAACGATATATCCACATTTCGTTTGTCAAAGCGTTTGTTAACAATCTTTAAAACTGTGCGTATTATGAATAAACCAATAATCAATGCCAATATCGCAGCAATTATTGAGGGAATAGCCTTGATTAATAAGGCGATGATTTGTTCTACATAAGTTGAAACGTCTGTTACAACATATGATATTCCTTCTTTAACATTTTCCGGCTTTGCAGCATTTAGAATTTCTTCTTTTTCTGCTGCCAGCGATAAGGTATCGTTTACTATATTTAATGAATCCTTAAACATAACTTTGTTTTTCTACAAAAATAAAAAAAGAGATGCTTTAGGGCATCTCTCTTTACAAAATATTTATGTTTTTATATCGCTAATTTTTTAGCTATACTTTTTGGTAAACCGTTTTTGTGAACCATGATATCGGTTGCTTTGTATTTCATAAATTCTTTAGTCATATACATATACCCTTTGTAATCGTTTGATAATCCCCAAGAGTTTTTAACGATATAGTATTCTTTACCGTTTTGGTCTTTAGCGATCCCTACAATGTGCATTCCGTGATCATCGGTTGTTTCGTAGTTGTCAAACGCTTTTTGACGATCCGCATCGGTAACCTTTTTCTCTGGTTTTGGTCCATTAAACATCTCTGCCTTTTGTTCTGCGGTCATTTGTGTAAAATCAATTTCAGGAATGTAAGCTACACCGTTTTTCCAACTAAAACCTTTTTCAGAAACATCACCTCCCCAAGCAACAGTATATCCGTTCTTTAAAGCATTGTCAACAATTTCAACCAATTCGTCTTGTTTAACATTCCAAACCTGGTCAAACGCCCAGTTATCAGGAACTAATAAAGTGAATTTAGTGTACCAAGGATATTCCTGGAAAGAAGAAATTTCTACATAATCATCAGGATTGATTCCTACCACTTGGTCTGCAAATGTTTTAGGCGTATATTTTTTACCTTCATACATAAATTCTGTCGGAGCTTCGCCTAAATAGGTATCAATAACCGAAGTATAAGCTTTTAACCAGTTTTCAGACAATTTATCATTTTTAATAACCGCCGCTAAAACAGATTCGGTCATTTTAGACATTTCTGAAAAGTTGTTACGTGTTTGTCCTTCCTGTAAACCGGTATAAACACTTCTTGGAACAGTACCGTACTGTTTGTACATATTCATTACATCGTGAAACGCACCGCCTTCGCCCAACGTAACCGCACCGTGCATCTTTACATACATTTTCCCTTTTTCGATGTATGCATTACGTGCTGTGAAGATTTGAGCCAGCTCAACCGGTTTTTTACCCATACGGATCATTTCAGATTCAATGAATGAGTTTCCTGAGTAACTCCAGCAAGTTCCTGATGAACCTTGGTCTTTAATAGAAGTGTTTTCTAAGTTGATAACATCGGTAAATGTAAAATGGTCTTTACTGTTAGCACTTTGATTTGATTTTACTTTATTGATTAAATCATCTTGTGCCGATGCATTTGAAGTTGCAGCTAATGCAATTAATACTGCCGCAAATAATGGTTTTAATTTTAATCGAAACATATTTATAGTTTTGAATATTTTTATAGTGGGTACGAATTTAGGAAATTTGTTACACCCACAGTAGGATTATAAAAAACACAGGCTCCCTCAAAAAGACAGCTTTTTGAATTATCCTATAAAAGAAAATTTGTCTTCAAAATATTTTCCTATTACCGGTAATGGTTTCATTTGTGCACTGTTTGCATTAATAATACCTATAATCATCAAAATAAGAAATACAATATTAACAATACCCAACATTCCTAAAAACGATGAAATAACTGTTAAGATATTGATTACAATACCAAAAATAAAAGCTACAATTGCTAAACCTAATGATTGACGCAAATGATATTTAGACAAAGTATCTAACTTGTCTTTACCTACTAAATAGGCAATTAACCACCCAATAATGGTGATATAAGAAACGATTGAAACTGTTTTGTTATCCATAATGCAATTTTTAAGAGCATATAAAAATATAATTTTTTTTTAAATATTCTCTATTTAAACATTGTTTTTACTTGTCTGTTCTTTATCTTCTAAAAACTTTCTTTTTAAGTTTTTCTATATTTTTATTTAATTCAGGCACCCAGCCTGCTTTATAAATCAATAAAAACAAGGTAATGGTAAAAAAACTGCAACGAGTAATAAAATCAAACTTTCCAAAAACAGATAAAGGCAAAACAAATGAAAGCATCAATAAAAAAACGCTGCTTAAAATGGTTTTGAAATAATTACTATTCATTGGCAGCAAACCAAACTTTTTATAAATAAACCACATTTTGCTGGTATTAAAAGCCAGCATGGCAAAAAACGATGCATATGCCACACCAATTATACCTAAGGTTGTCTGTGTTAAAACATAATAATTCAACCCAATATTTAAAAGGGCTAATAATAAAATAGCTATTAAATTAAAACGGTAAAATTTTGAATAGGCAATAATTTCGGTATTAAAACCGGTTGCCATATTCAGTACCACATTTCCGCCCAAAATATACAATACCGGCAAAACAGGAACTAATTTATCTACCGTGGGTAACAGTTCAAACAAACCACGCATTCCTAAAAGCACGCATCCGTAAAGCACTATGCCAATAAAAAACAGGTTTTTGGCAACTTCGGTATATTTGATTTTTAATACCGATAAATCATTTTTTTTTAGCGAATCTGATATCAACGGGCTGTATAAGGCAAATACGCCGGTGGCAGGAATCATTAGTGCATTGGCAAGGTTTACGCCTATATTAAAATCTCCATTTGCTGTATTGGATATGAACTGGGGAATCATTACCGAATCAATCCTAAAGGCAAAAAACGATCCTAAACTGGCACAAAAAGCATACAAGCTGTACTGATAGTATTGTTTTTTAGAGATTTCATGGAATAAATCAGTAAAATTCAAACTGTAAGCCGGTTTAAAATGCCTAAATAAATAACTCGCTACCAAAATCAACATTAGTGTAAATGATAAGGCATAAAAGATTAATCCTCTTGTCTCAGAAACATTGTAATACAGTATCAAAACAAAGACTAAAGGCAAAAATATTTTTGGAATTACTTTTTCATAGAACGTAGGCACAGCTAATTTTTGAAGGTTAGTTGCTTGTCGTTTAAACAAGTCTACATACGCCAAGCAAACAGCAATAACAAAGCCATAAATAAAATATTGTTTGTTTTCAAGCCAATCAAACCAATAAACAATGCTTACTCCAATGGCAGAGAAAAAAATCATCCACAAAATAGAAATAAGGCTGTATGAAAATAATTTTCGTTGCAATAAATCATTCAATTTTGGCTGAAAGTTCAACAAGGCGGTAGATGCCCCCAGCACCATAATGGGATAAAGTATCTGTGCAAAACCATCGATAAAACGAATGATTCCCAGCAAATCTTTGTCGTACGGATAGATAAAAAGCGTGGACACCGTGCCAATAAGCACGCCAAAATAGTTGATCAGCGTAAACCATAAAGCTTGTTTGCTTGAAAAGCGGGTATCCATTCTAGTTATTTTTACAAATATAACCGTTAATCTTTAAATTGATTTTAATTACTTTTACAAATCTAAATTTTCAATGATGTACGAGAAAAGTTATCCTAAACAACGTTTTAACATTACAATGGATTTTCTAAACCAACACATTCCTAAAAATGATCGAATTTTAGATTTGGGTGTTGAAAATCCATTGTCGCGATTAATGAAGGCTGAAGGATACAATGTGGTAAACACGTCGGGCGAAGATTTAGACGATGACCAGACCTTCTTAAACCAAAACGATTACGAAGTATTAACTGCCTTTGAAATTTTTGAGCATTTGTTAAATCCGTACACGGTATTAAAAAGTTGTAAGGCAAAAAAAATAGTTGTTTCGGTTCCGTTACGCTTGTGGTTTTCACCCGCCTACCAAAGTAAAACTGATTTGCGCGACCGTCATTATCACGAATTTGAAGATTGGCAACTGGACTGGCTAATTGAAAGATGTGGTTATAAAATTACCGCACGCAAAAAATGGGCACACACGGTAAATAAATTGGGCATTCGTCCGTTATTGAGAAGATTTACTCCACGTTATTATTTGATTTTGGCTGAAAAGATTTAATATGAAGATTTGCTGCGTTATTCCCACATACAATGAAGAAGCTTTTATTGGTAAAACATTGGCTTCTATTACCTTACAAACGTATTTGCCCAAACAAGTAGTGGTGGTAAACGATAATTCTACTGATGATACCCAGCAAATTATTGATGAATATGTAGTTAAACATCCGTGGATTTCTTCTATTTATAATTCATCCGAAAATAAACATTTACCAGGAAGCAAGGTTATTCGTGCTTTTGAGAAAGGATTTGAAACACTAAACAACCCCTTTGATGTTATTATAAAATTAGATGCCGATTTAATCTTACCCAACAATTATTTTGAACGGATTGTTGACGTTTTTAAGTCTGATGCCAAAATTGGAATGGCAGGTGGTTTCGCTTATATCGAAAAAAACGGAGAATGGATTTTAGAGAATTTAACCGATAAAGATCATATTCGCGGTGCTTTTAAAGCTTATAGAAAAGAATGTTTCGAACAAATTGGCGGATTAAAACCTGCTATGGGGTGGGACACCGTTGATGAATTGCTTTGCAAATACTATCATTGGAAAGTTGTTACCCTGCCCGATTTAAAAGTAAAACATTTAAAACCAACAGGTGCCACTTACGATCAATCCGCTCGATACAAACAAGGTGAAGCTTTTTACACTTTGGGCTACGGTTTTCTTATTATAACCATTGCCGGTTTAAAACTGGCTTTACGCAAAGGCAAACCTTTACTTTTTATTGACTATTTAAAAGGATATTTTAAAGCAAAACAAGCTAAAACACCTTTATTAGTTACCAAAGAACAGGCTGAATTTATACAAAAATACCGCTGGAAAAAGATACGAGAGAAGGTGTTTTAGTTATTCTTCTCCCCTTTCAAAATCAATGATAGCTATATCGCCTTTTATTCTCAAAGTGTAATAAATATTTCGATCTGCAATTGGATATTCAGCAATATTTTTTAAAATTTCATTTCTTTCCTCTCCTCCGATATATATACTTGAGATATTATCAAATTTATTGAGACGGATAATTCCCCATCCCCAATCGTTGTTTTCATAAATAGGTGCCAATTTGTAAATAATCGGCATAGTATTATAGTTGACCGTAATGTTTCTGTGAGCTGTTTTATTAGTTCCTTTTATGATGACTTTTATCCGATCGTGTTCCAATAATTTCGGAGAAACAAGATTGATGATATAGTCTGAAAAATCATCTTGATTTTTCAAATAAATTCCTAATTGAGAAGACAGTAAAAATGAATAAAACACAAAAGGAATCAGAGCGAAGCTTAAAATTAAGTTTCTGTAATTTTTGTTGAGCAAAAGCGGAAAAAAAAGTAAATATATAGCAAAACCCCAACCTATCATAGCTCTTGGCACCCAGCGTGGTTCGTAAACAAACATATTGACTCCCGCAGTAAATATTGCAACACAAAAGATGATTAATACTATAAATAATAGCTTTAAAGGAAGTTGTTTATTGACAATGGTTTTGGCGTTTGTTCTGAAATAAATCACCAGACTGATGGTATTTAGAACCAACAATATCAGAAACACTGATTTATAAGAAGATTTAAACAACAACTTAACCAAATCAATCATTCCGTGATAACGATCTTTGAGCAATTGAAAAAGATTGGCATCTTTAAAAATAAAATCGCCTCTTCGGTCTTGAAGCAATTCCAGATCCAGAAAATCCAAGACAACTTTATAAATAAAAAATGCTGCAAGAAAGGCAATTGCCGACCACAATATAGTAAAAAGTCCTTTTTTATATTGTTCGTTCCAAACATCTTTGATGAGAAAAAGACAAATAATAATACAATAAGACATAGCTGTTGTCTGGTACAATCCCAAAGAAAGGAAGATACCGAGAACTGAAGCTATGAAGAAATGTTTTCTGTTGTCGAAAAACAAAAACGGAAGCGTAATAAACAAAACAGACAAGCTTATCGGAATGGAATCAAATCGGTATGCCAGAATTTCTAATAAGAACGGACAAGTGGTTAATAATAGACTTCCGATAAATAAAATAGTTTTATTACGAACACCCAACGAATAAATAACGATTAATCCGGAAAGCGATAATAGAACCGAACCTATCATCATTGAAAACGGATACAGACTAAACACCACATCAGACTGAAAAGACAAAATATGCATAATAACAGAACTGATATATCTGCCATCGTGATTCCAATTGTAACCAGCTACTGTTCTATTAAGATCATCAACATAGTAGGTATTTGCTAAAATCAGCGGAAGTGCATATAAAATAGAAATAAAGATCAATAAAAAAATAAAAGTCTTGTTCTCTACAATGATTTGCAGTACTTTATTGATCCTACGATGAAAGAAATCTATAGTATTTTTCATTATTCGTTAGTGTTTTTCAATTTCTTTTTAATAATATATTTTGGTCTGCGTTTGGTTTCTAAATACGTTCTGCCTAAATATTCGCCCAATACACCAATACCTATTAGCTGTACACCGCCAAAAAACAAAATCGCTACCATTAACGAAGCATAACCCGATGCACTGATACCGAAGAACAGCTTTTCAACAATAATCTTCAATCCGTATAAAAAAGAGATGAATGCAATGATGCTGCCAAAATACGTCCATACTTTTAAGGGTAAGGTAGAAAAAGAAGTGATTCCCTGAACGGCTAGATTCCATAATTTTAAGTAGTTGAACTTGGTTTTCCCCTGCATTCTGTTAGGACGTGTGTAATTAACAACGGCTGTTTCAAATCCCACCCAACTCATCAACCCTTTCATAAACAACTGATTTTCCTGCAAATGAACAATCTCATCGACTACCTGACGGGTCATTAACCTGAAATCGCCGACATTTTCCTCTAATTTTAAAGCCGACATTTTATTGTTCAGCCTGTAAAACCATTGTGCCGAAAAGCGTTTTAAAAACGTATCGTTCCCCCGGTCTATTCTTCTTGCCAAAACCACTTCTGCCCCATTTTCATACGCATCAATCATTTCAAAAATCAACTCAATCGGATCTTGTAAATCCACATCCATCGGCACCACTAAATCTCCTGTTGAATATTCCAGCCCGGCAAATAAAGCAGCTTCTTTTCCAAAGTTTCTCGAAAAAAACAAAGCACTGCAATTGTTGTTCTCTTTAACTAAACGTTGTAAAATAACTGCTGTTTTGTCTTTGCTTCCGTCATCAACAAACAACACATTGGCGTGGTAATTTTTTTTAAAAGAAAGATCCTGAAACTTCAGAAATTCATCAAAAAACACATCAATGCTTGCTTCTTCATTATAAACCGGAACAATTATAGAAATTTGTTTCATAGTGATTTTATTAGAGCAAGTCAAAAATACATTTTTAAGCTATAACTTTACAGTATTATCAAATCAAAATAAAATTTATTTGGTAATTTAGCACATTAAAACGATGTTATGATTAAAATGTTAAGCAACATTGGAAAGTACTTCATTATGCTGGGCGAAATTTTTCGTCGTCCAACAAAATGGCGTCTTATGAAAAATCTTATTTTTAAAGAAATCGATGAATTAATTATTGGTTCACTGGGCATTGTGGCTTTTTTATCGTTTTTCATTGGAGCGGTTGTTACCATACAAACGGCTTTAAACTTAAACAACCCTATTATTCCTAAATATTTAATTGGTTTTACGGCACGTCAATCGATCATCTTAGAGTTCTCGCCTACGTTTATCTCTATTATTATGGCAGGACGTATGGGCTCATATATTACATCAAGTATTGGAACCATGCGGGTGACCGAACAAATAGACGCGCTGGAAGTAATGGGCATCAATCCTTTAAATTATCTGGTTTTCCCTAAATTAATCGCTTCTATCACCTATCCGTTTGTGATTGCACTAAGCATGTTTATAGGAATTTTAGGAGGATATGTTGCCGGATCTTTTGGCGGATATCTGGCTCCTGAAGAATTTATCAAAGGACTGCAAGACGATTTTACGCCGTTTCACATTGTATATGCTTTTATAAAAACAGCTGTTTTTGGATTTATTCTGGCAACTGTGCCTTCTTTTTATGGATATTATATGGAAGGCGGTGCACTGGAAGTCGGTAAAGCATCTACCAAATCATTCGTATGGACATCGGTTGCCATCATTGTCTGCAATTATGTTTTAACCCAAATACTGTTAACCTAATGATAGAAGTAAAAAACTTAAAAAAGTCTTTTGACGGAAAAGAGGTTTTAAAAGGCATTTCGACCACTTACGAGCCCGGAAAAACCAACTTGATTATAGGTCAGTCAGGTTCAGGTAAAACCGTAATGCTCAAAACGTTGTTGGGCGTACACGAACCCGACAGCGGACAGATTTTGTTTGACGGAAAAGATTTTGCTACGTTAGATCCTAATGAGAAACGTAATTTAAGAACTGAAATGGGAATGGTTTTCCAAGGCAGTGCCCTGTTTGATTCTATGAATGTTGAAGAAAACATTGGTTTCCCTTTAAAAATGTTCACTAACAAAACGAATGCTGAAATAAAAGACCGGGTGCAGGAAGTAATCGACCGTGTGGAATTGATCGATGCCAATAAAAAAATGCCTTCTGAAATTTCGGGAGGTATGCAAAAACGGGTGGCAATTGCACGTGCTATTGTTAACAATCCCAAATATTTGTTTTGCGACGAACCCAACTCGGGATTAGATCCTAAAACATCGATCGTAATTGATGAATTGATTCAGGAAATCACCCATGAATACAACATTACAACGGTAATTAATACCCACGATATGAACTCGGTATTGCAAATTGGCGAACATATTGTTTTCTTAAAAGACGGCAAACTGGTTTGGGAAGGCAACAGCAGTGAAATTATGCAAACTGATAACGAAGACATTGTTGATTTTGTGTATTCGTCTGAATTACTGAAAGAAATTAGAAAATTTCACACAAACAAATAACTGAATTATGTTTTCATTCTTTAAAAGTTCCATAGAAAAAGATCTGATTAAATTAGGTTTTGGTGAATTGGTTAACGGCTACAAGTTAAAAGTTAAAACCAAAGAATGGACCAAACAACAATACATCGATGCTTTGCATGAATTCCATAAGCAGCACCAGACTGAAGTTGAGAATATGAACAATGTAAATGTTGCCACACGACAATCTTTTGATGTAACCGAAACCATTGTTCCACTTAACCTGCAAAATATTCAATTAGAATATATCGATGTTGATTTTCTTTACAGTTCCCTGTTGTTTGAGTACAATAATTACCAGCGGATTCATTCAAAAGCGTTATACGAATTAGATAAGTTGTTACAAGAAAAACATCCCGACGCAACAATTTCAACAGAAGATGAACAGAAAATTAAACATCTTGCTTTGAAAGAATTAATTAATGATGCTACATTACCTTTTTCAGATGAAAGCAAGAATTATCTGAAAGCTGTTTTTAAGGAATTGACTGATAGAATATAAAAAACTCCGAACTTTAATCCGGAGTTTTTGCATTTATTTTTGCGACAATTTGTTTGATTTCCTGTTCTTTCTTTTTAGGATAAATCAATAACACATTGTCTTTATCTACAATAATATAATCTTCTAAACCTCCAATAACAACTAACTTTCCGGGATTGGTTCTAATGATGTTGTTTGTGGCGTTTTCAACTACCAAATTACCGTTTATCATAGCATTTTCACAATCGTCTTTCGGTAATTTATCATATAATGATCCCCAGGTTCCCAAATCGTTCCAATCAAATGTAGCCGGCAATACAAAAACATTATTTGCTTTTTCCATTACCGCGTAATCAATCGAAATGTTATCAGCCTTGTGATAATTTGCTGCAATGAATTGTTTTTCTAATTCGGTATTAAACGTATCATATCCATCGTTGAATAACTGATACATTTCGGGCTGAAATTTTTCAAATGCGTTTAATATTGAAGTCACACTCCAAATAAAAATACCTGAATTCCAAAGAAAGTTTCTGCGCTGTATAAATTTTTTCGCTGTTTGATAATCAGGTTTTTCACGAAACTGTACTACTTTTTTTACCTGACGGGAATCTAATTTATCATATTCAATGTAACCATACCCGGTATTTGGAAAAGTGGGTAAAATTCCCAAGGTCATCAATACGTTATCGTGTTCACAAATATCAAACGAACGCTGTAAATTAGCTACAAACTGCACTTCGTCTTCAATCCAGTGATCAGACGGAGCCACAATCATTACCGCATTGGGATTTTGCTTTTTAACCTTCATTGAAGCATATAAAATACAAGGTGCGGTATTGCGCATATCGGGCTCTAACACAATTTGCTCATCGGTAATTGCGGGCAACTGTTCTTTTAAAATATCGCGGTATTTATCGTTGGTAAGTATTAAAATATTTTCTTTAGGAATCAACTGGCTCAACCGTGCAAAGGTTTTTTGAACCAATGTTTCTCCCGTTCCCAGCATATCATGAAACTGTTTGGGGAATTCGGGCGTACTAACCGGCCAAAAACGAGAACCAACGCCGCCTGCCATTATAATTGCGTAATAATTTTTATTCATTTGTGTGTGTGTTCAAAAGCTCAACCTGTATATTAGGTTTAAACAAATATACTTTGTTATTTCTTACATCAGTGCATTCAAAAAGTTTTACACGTAACTTTCCTTTTTTAAAAACACGTCCGTTTTCAATTTTAAACAAGCTGCCCAAAGGCAATTCATCTACAAAAACTTTATATGTGGGTGCATCGTACTTTTTGAGCTGCATAGACAAAATAGCATCGGTATCGCTACTTGCCGCAGGGTTTTTAAAATGATTTGCCAAAAAAGGCAGCAGCTCATTCGGAAAAATCAACGGATTGATAAAAGGCAACATCAACAACCGAAAGGTCTGTTTCCATTCAATGCCGTGCGGTTTAATGTTGCGTCCGTATTTTTGAAACGCCACCAAATGTGCGATTTCGTGTATGGTTGTAATTAAAAACCGATAGCTGTTTAGCGTGGCATTGACTGTAATTTGATGCGATCCATCTGGATTTTTCCGATAATCACCATGACGGGTTACTCGTTCATTTACAATTTTAAAATGAATTCGATACGCCTTGATCAACTCAAAAACAGCATCAACAGCATTTTCGGGAATATATTTTGCTAAAACTTCTTTCAATTACGGTGTTGTTGATGAAACTTGCAATACTTTTCCGTTGAAAAATTTATTGCCGGTGAGGGCAAAATCTTTGATATAAGTAGCCATTTCTAACGGATTAATGGGTGCCTGATAGCCTGGAAATGCTTCCTGAAGCATTTCGGTTTGCACCGCACCCAATGCCAGAACATTAAACGCAATACCTTGATCTTTGTATTCTTCTGCCAACAATTCAGAAAGCGTAATTACCGCCCCTTTACTAGAACTGTATGCTGCCAAGCCCGGAAACTTCATACTGCCCTGGATACCGCCCATACTGCTAATTGTCAGCACATGGCCGCCGGCATTCATCAACGGTAAAATCACACGGTTTAAAGCGGCTACACCAAAAACGTTTACTTTGTAAACATATTCAAATTCAGCAGCTGAAATCTCCGCAAACGGCTTATTTACTATAGTTCCGGCATTGTGAATAAGTATGTCAACCGAAGTAAATTCTGCTTTTACTTGGTTTGAAAAATGTATTAATTCTGCTTCGTTACTTAAATCGACCGATTTAAAAAAAACATTTTTCAATGATTCAAATTCAGGATTCGCTTTGCGGGAAACAGCTATTACCTGATGCCCTTCGGCAACGAATTGCTTTACCAGCTCTGCTCCTATTCCTCGGCTTGTTCCCGTTATTATTATGGTTTTCAATTTTAGTAATTTAGATATTTTATGATTTAAAATTAATACCGATGTTCTCTACACGCTTGAGCTGACGAAACATAGAACATCAGTCAATATTTACATTAATTCACTTTGATTTCTCTTGTTTCTGCATTAATCATTTTAGTTACCACCGGTAACATTTTTTGAGCAATGCTTGTCATAAACCGTGTATCCATTACTTGAAATTCATCTTTTGGATGATGATAATATTCAAAATTTGAAAAATCAAAGGCAGAAACGGTATGTGACGGAATTCCGAATTGTTTGTAAAACGGATAATTATCTGAGGCTTTAAACAAATCATATTTCTCTGCCATATCTGATTTTCCGACCAAATTACTTCCGGCATATTCGTTTAATTTAGCCATCATATTGGAAAAATCATATCCTGTTATAAACACATCAAAATCGTATTTCATCGGCACACCCACCATTTCAAAATTAAGCATGGTGTACACGTTTATTCCTTGATTTTTTAATTTTTCAGCTAAATGTTTAGAGCCTAACAAACCTTTCTCTTCAGCCGAAAAATACACTATTAAAACAGAACGTTTATTGTTTTTAGAAGCAGCAAGATATTTGGTAACTTCAGATAACACGGTAGTTCCTGATGCGTTATCGTTTGCCCCGTTGTTTATTTTATCTTCTCCATTAACTTCGGGCGTTATACCGATATGATCGTAATGTGCACCCAGAATGACAAATTCGTTTTTTAACTTTTTATCTTTTCCTTCAATATATCCCACCACGTTGTATGAAACATCTTTATAGTTTGAAAGTGTATCAAAATAAGTAGAGAAATACGGTTTGATTCCGTTTTCTTTAAACTGATTTTGCAAATACAGTGCTGCTTTTTCGATTCCTTCACTTCCCGAATCTCTGCCTTCTAATTCGTCTGACGCCAGATATTGCAAAGTTTTGGCAACATCTGCCTCTTTAACCTGGTAATCTGAAACATCTATATTTTGAACCGATTTGCACGCAACCAGCGACATAGCTGCTAAAAGAAGTATTTTTCTCATTATTTTTCGTTTTAAACAAAAATACAAAAAAACCCGTTCCTGAAAGAATCAAAAACGGGTTGATATAAAATAATCTTCTGTGTTTATGCAAGCATTGTCACAGGATTTTCAATATAATGTTTCAAAGTTTGTAAAAACTCCGCTCCCGTAGCACCGTCAACTGTTCTGTGATCGCACGCCAACGTAACTTTCATGATATTCCCCACTACGATTTGTCCGTTTTTAACCACCGGTTTTTCAATAATGGCTCCTACTGATAAAATTGCCGAATTAGGTTGGTTGATAATCGAAGTGAATTCTTCAATACCAAACATTCCTAAGTTAGAAACGGTAAAAGTAGAACCTTCCATTTCTTTAGGCTGCAGTTTTTTGTTACGGGCTTTTGTTGCCAAATCTTTAATTGAACTGCCAATTTGCGACAAAGTCATTAAATCGGTATGGTTAACCACCGGCACAACCAATCCGTCTTCAACAGCTACTGCCACTCCCACATTTACATGGTGGTTGATTATTGTTGCTGCATCGGTCCAAGTTGAATTTACCTGCGGATGTTTTTTCAACGCCATAGCACATGCTTTCACCACCATATCGTTAAATGACACTTTGGTATCAGGCATTGAATTGATGGTTTTACGCGCTTCGATGGCATTGTCCATATTTAATTCAACTGTTAAATAGTAATGCGGAGCGGTAAATTTAGATTCTGCCAATCTGCGTGCAATGGTTTTACGCATTTGCGAGTTTTTCACTTCTTCTGCACGTGTTTCTCCCGCCGGGACAAAAACCTGAGCTGGTGCTTTTACAGCTTCTATTTTAGTTTCTGTAACAGTAGTTTTTGCAGTTGGTGTAAAGTTTTCCACATCGCTTTTAACGATACGTCCGTTTTCACCTGTTCCTTTTACATCTGACAAATTGATTCCTTTATCTTGTGCAATTTTTTTAGCTAATGGCGATGCAAATACTCTGTTGGAATCATTTGTTGCAGATGAAGAATTTTCTGTTTTAACAGCAGTTCCTTTCTCTGTATCTGACTCTTTTTTGTCTTCTGTTGCCTCTTCTTTTTTAGGTTGGGATTTTGCTGCCGGCTTGACCCCACCAGACAAAATACCGGAGACATCTGTTCCTTCAGGTCCAATGATTGCCAATACGCTATCAACCGGAGCTGATCCTCCTTCTTGAATTCCAATGTGCAACAAGGTTCCTGAATAGAATGATTCAAATTCCATCGTTGCTTTATCGGTTTCAATTTCAGCCAATATATCTCCTTCAGAAACTTTATCGCCTACTTTCTTTAACCAGGTTGCTACCGTTCCTTCGGTCATCGTATCACTTAAACGGGGCATGGTAACTACGTTAACATTGTCAGGAATTTCGGAAGTAGTTTCTTCTGACTTACCCTCTTCTTTTACTACCTCATTATCAGGCGCATCAGCTTTTGAATCAGATGCTTTTTTTTCTCCTTCAGAAGAAGATCCGTCTAACAAAGATTTATATTCTTCGCCTTCTTTTCCTATAATAGCCAAAACGCTGTCAACAGCTGCTGTTTCACCTTCCTGAACACCGATATACAGAAGTGTTCCTGAGTAGAATGATTCAAATTCCATAGTAGCTTTATCGGTTTCGATTTCAGCCAATATATCTCCTTCAGAAATTTTATCACCAACTTTTTTTAACCAAGATGCCACGGTACCTTCTGTCATAGTATCGCTTAAACGAGGCATTGTAATAATTTCAGCCATTTTTTATAATTTATGAGGAATAAACGGATAATTTTCTTGTTCGTAAACTACATCGTACATAACGTTTGTTTCAGGATACGGAGATTCTTCAGCAAATTTTTCACACTCTGAAACCAAATCACGTACACGGTTGTCTATCGTTTCAATTTCTTCATCGGTTGCCCAATTGTTTTCTTTGATTACGTCTAAAACCTGAGTAATTGGATCGATTTTTTTGTATTCTTCCACTTCGTCTTTAGTACGGTAATGTTGTGCATCAGACATTGAATGACCGCGGTAACGGTATGTTTTCATTTCTAAGAAAGTGGGACCTTCTCCACGACGTGCTCTTTCAATAGCATCGTACATAGCTTCGGCAACTTTCACCGGATTCATTCCATCTACTGCATACGAAGGCATTTCATAACCTAAACCTAATTTCCAAACATCGGTATGGTTTGCAGTACGTTCTACAGAAGTTCCCATTGCGTATCCGTTATTTTCACAAATGAATACCACAGGAAGTTTCCACAACATTGCCATATTAAAAGCCTCATGTAAAGAGCCTTGGCGTGCAGCTCCATCACCAAAATAGGTCAACGACACCCCGCCGGTTTCTAAATATTTTTCTGCGAATGCCATTCCGGCTCCCACAGGAATTTGTGCTCCTACGATTCCGTGACCACCATAAAAACCGTGCTCTTTAGAGAAAATGTGCATGGATCCTCCTAAACCTTGAGAAGTTCCGGTTCCTTTTCCTAAAAGCTCCGCCATTACTCGTTTAGGATCAACTCCCATACCAATTGGCTGTACGTGGTTACGGTAAGCGGTAATCATTTTATCTTTAGACAAGTCCATAGCGTGTAACGCTCCTGCCAAAACAGCTTCTTGCCCGTTGTATAGATGTAAGAATCCTCTTACTTTTTGTTGAATGTATAATGCTGCCAGCTTGTCTTCAAATTTTCGCCAAAACAGCATATTTTCATACCATTTTAAATATACTTCTTTAGTAATCTCTTTCATAATACGAATATCTATTAATCACCAATATCTCTAAAATTGGCAATAAGCAAAAATAAGACTTCAAAAGTATATCTGAAAGTAAAATAAGTTATTTTTAATTAAACCACGTAAATTAATTGTAAAAGAATAGTATACTCTTTTTGCTTGATACATTATATAAAAAGAAAACGAGAGGCTGTACCTCTCGTTTCTTATTATTTATTTTAAAGATTACTTTTTAACAATCTTGATAAACTGCGATCCTGTACTGGTATGAACTTTTACCATATACGTTCCGGCAGCTAAGGTAGAAACATTAATTTTTACCTCATCTGAGTCAAATTGTTGTGATTTAACTTGTTTTCCTGCCAAATCATAAACCTCAATTGATTTGATTGCTTCTTTATAAGAAATGGTCAATTCAGAATCGGTTGGATTTGGATAGTATTTCAATGATGCTAAATCTAAATCGTTTAATCCTAAGAATATGTTTACTGTTACAGCTAGTGGCAAACTTGGACAGTTTCCAGTACCGATTAAAACACCATAATAGGTTTTATTATTTACCAATGGTTCAGAAGGATATAATGGATTTACATTGTTAACAGCATCGTTATACGATTCAAACCAAATCACATTTGCTTCGTTTGTTTTTAAATCTTTAACTTCCGCATAATCCGGGAATGACTGATTAATGTTACCAGTTGGTGCATTTGGTCTAGCATTTACTGTTACATTCACCGCTGTTCTCGCAGTTTCACAACCGTTTTCAACTTTAGAAATATAGTAAATTCCTGTAGTGACAACGTCATTCTGCCCCATTTCTGTAGCTATATAAGGTGTTGAGTAAACTTTATAACTAATACCCTGAGCAGGATTTAATGGAAGTGATGAGACAGTTGCATCTCCACAAATCTCCATAGCATTAATCATTGGCTCATTTACACTTAAAATTCTTACACTTACCGCACGTTTTGGAGAGTCACAATCCCCAATTGATTGACCTACATAATAAGTACCTGTTACCAATGTTGTATTACTTGCTAAAGGCGTATCAGATGTACTATAACTATACCAGTTTACATTTGCACCTGCAGTTGTAGCAGTTGCCATTAAATCACCTACCGTTCCACTACCACAGAAAGTCTGAACAGTAGTTGCAGTAGGCATTGATAAATTCTGGATTGTTGAAACATTCACTGCTGTTCTAGCTGATTCACAATTTCCGATTTTCTGTGCAATATAATAGGTTCCAGTTGTTAAGACTGTTGTATTAGCTAACGGTGTAGTATCAGCTATATTTTGGTACCAATTTACTGTTGCACCTGTAGCAGCATTAACATTAATATCATCGATAGTAGATGTACCACAGATATATACATCATTTAAAGATATTGCCGCTGGAATAACACCAACAGTTACGTTTACCACAACTCTACTAGCAGATGTACAAGTTCCGTTAGTAAACTCCCCATAATACGTTCCATTATTTATAGGAGCTGTACTTGCTAAAGCAGTACCCCCTGTTGCTGTTAAATACCATTTCATCTGGAATCCTTGAACAGCATTAAACACTATATCATTAACTGTCGCAGAACCACAGAAGCTTTGAGTTGGAGTTGCAACCGCATTAGGGGCAGCAGGGCTAATCACAACTGTAAATGGAACTCGTGCTGATTTACATTTTGAAATTTCTTGTTCAACATAATAAACACCAGAACTTGTTATTTGAGTAATTGGTGTAGTTGAAGTTTGACTATTGTAATATGTTAAAACTCCATTCTGGTTCTTACCGAAATTTATAGTAGAAACGTCAATAACTGTTTCACAAGTATCTATATTATTCACGACAGGAGCTTCTTTTAGACCTATACTGACAGTGAAATTCTTCTCTGTTCTACAACCATATTGATTTTCAATCACAACATTATAAGGTACATTTAAAGAATTTGAAGTACCTTTTAGATAAACTGTCCCTGTGTTGATCGTTCCATCATAAGGAATAGTTGCATTTTGATCGTAATATAGATTAGCAATTGGTGTCCAGGTAACTTGATAATTACTTATTGGTTTAATCTTAACATTATCAATATACCATCCTGGGAATTGAGTATTACCATCTGCTCCTATTCTGAATCTCACTTTAAATGTTCCTGTGCCAGTAAAATCAGCAGCAGGCACAACAAATTTTTCTGTTTTCCAAGGTGTTGTAGTTGGAACAGTAGCTTGTTGTATTCCGTTCCAATCAGCATATGATGTTGCTGTAAAAAACATTGCCTGTGTTCCACTAGGCTGTGTAAGAGTTGTATCTGCAAGACCAGTATAGTCATCTTCTAAGAACGGCTTCCAAGTTGTACCGTTATCCGTAGTATATTCCAAATATCCATAATCCATAACTCCTGTGGAATCAGATTGCAATGCCGCAATATGATCGAATTCAACAATTATAGATTTAAGATTATTCATATTTATTGAAGGTGAAAAATCTAATGTAGCAGTAGTTTGAGCACCATAAGACAACTTTAAACTTCCTGTTCCTTCAGAAAACAATGTTGTATCATTTGTAATTGCATCTCCTGTTATCGTATTATTTAAGGTAACGCCTGTTGTATTACCATTAAACAAATATTCATTTGGTGTCTCATTAATAAAATTGTCAACTTTTAACTCTTGAATATCGTTATAACAAAGACTATAATCATTTTGTAATTGTAACATTGTTGGAGAAGGAGGAAGTTCAACTTTTACTTCTGCATAATTAATACATTCTTCTCCGCCAGGGAAAGTATTACTTTGCTTAACTGTTAAGTAATAAGTCAAAGGAACTGTTGGATTAAATGTCCATCCAACATTTTCATCACCCGATACAGCATTATCTGGATGATTTGGATGCGTAGGGTCATTCGCAGGGTCATTCGGATCATTCGGATCAATTGCCTTAAGAGTCCATTCATAAGTATCAAACTCTGTAACACCAGAAAGAACATAAACTTTCGGAAGCGGCTGATTTGCGCAATTATTAACAATTGAGTCAGATAACACTAAATTAGGAGCTTCTTTAAAATTAACATTTATTAGTTCAGGCTCATTAAAACAACCTTCAATTACATCAAAATAACCATTAGTTCTATAAATTGAACGCGTACCTTTCTCTTTATCCATTATTGTACTCATATTATCAACATCATTCATTACATACAATGTTCTATTAGATGTTCCAAATGAACTAAGAATATTATGAGTTGCTGAGGGAACTGACGTGGCATTAAGATCACTGTAAGTAATCTGAACAACAATATTAGAAACACCATCCCACATAAATGGATTATCCAATGTAAACATATTTACATCATTAGCTACTAATAATTGATTTCCTAAATTCTTAACTTCTTTTAATCTATCAGTTGGAATAAACTTATTGTCAATAGCCGAGAACTCTTCTAATTGAGTTTCTCCCATATGAATCGTAAAATTATTTCGTTGAAGTGTTCCTCCATTTGGTCCTGCTTTAAAACCAAAAGCCTTTATTACACCTCTACTAAACCCAGCGGCTGTCAATTCATCTGCTAAATAAATATATTGAATTTTATGAGCTTTAGCATTTGTAAAAGGACTTACATCAGGTGCTGATGTAATACCTGCTCCCGCTACAATTGTATCCAATAATGTCCCAAAAGTACCACTAAAAATTTTATAGGTTTCAGATTTAGTAACTGGATCTATAATATAACTATTAGTAGCTTCTGCCACTAAAGAGTCATTTTCAGTGTACCAGAAAGAAGTCCCCCCTCCTGTAACCTGCATCTCTAACTTTTGAAGCCCACAAACATAATAATCCTTTGTCACATTAAATGTTGGAGGAGTACAAAGAGTCATAACATCAATACCTGTCCAAAAACTACTGTCAGTGGCATCACAATTAGACCTGATATAAACCTTATAATTTGTACTCGCTGAAAGTCCTGTAAGAGGAACTGGAGAACCTGGTATAGGTCCAGCAGGAGGTGTCGTTGTCACAAGACCCGCAGGTCCACTGCCTGGAGGACCACTTGTTCTTACTTCAAATTCATAATTCAATAATGTAGTATTTGTAGAACTCCAATTCAAAGTAAATCCTGTATCTGTTTTATCTGTAATATAAATATCATCAGGCATAAAACATGTTGGTGGTGCCCCTTGATCTACAGAGATATTATCTAAATAAAAATAGTTATCACCATTAACACTTGTATTGGAAACTATTAACCTTACATATAACCCACCTGCCTTTGGAGCAAATGTAGAGGTAATTGTTGTACAGTTAACACTAGCTACATGATTTGATTGATCAATTGTTTCAAAAGTATACCACGGTCCACTTGCTGAATTAGCCCATTGCCATCTCGCATCTAGCTGATTTGCGGCTCCTGCAACAGGAGAATTCATATTAGTATTATATACCAACCATTTATAATCAAATGAAAAAGTGATTACCCCGCCTGTAGCATTAAACAATAAAGGTGATTTTAGAATTGTTGTACTAAATCCTTGATTTCCTCGTACTCTTGTTCTTGGAGAATGAGTTCCCTGACAAGGTAGTTGCGTTGTTACATTAAAGTTGTTTTTAACCACCTCCCAAGGTGATACATCAGTAGAACCATCCCAGTCAATTGAATAAGGCTGACCCCAATTAAGGAGAGGAACTAAGAGCAAGAAAACTAGTATTAATCGTCTCATAATATTGAATTTATTTTAAAACCTAGAGCAAAATATTTACTCTAGGCATAATATTTATATTTAATTTTTAACAATTTTAACAAACTGGCTGCTGTCTTTAGTTTTTACATTCAGCATATAAGTACCTGAACTTAATTTACCAAAATCCAACTGCACTGTTTCACTTTCAAACTCACGGGT
>SMEI01000012.1_pt1 | contig 55633 bp, 61 predicted proteins | sample 2456321 | NCBI WGS metagenome assembly SMEI01 (sample SAMN10132588, study PRJNA489261) | soil metagenome | isolation source: day1 control-silt loam soil ammended with composted manure from dairy cow... | place: USA | collected 2015-05-01
AAGATCTGCTGATGTCGAACCTACATTTGCCCAACTCAAACACAACCGAAACTTCAAAAGATTTACCCTAAAAGGAATTGAAAAAGTGGAAATAGAGTTGGTTTTTGACCTCAATTTTTTAATCATAAAAAAACCGTCCCGATTTTATAAACGAGACGGCTTCTTTTATTTAAAATATTGTTCTATGTTTGTAGAACAAATTCTAACAATGTAGAATATGAAGTTAACAGCAGCAGAAGAACAGCTCATGCAATACGTGTGGCAGCATAAAAAAGTAGTTCTTAAAGATTTAATTGACAGCTATCCAGATCCAAAACCGGCAAAAACAACAGTGGCAACCACTATTAAAAAGCTCACTGAAAAAGGTTTTGTAGGATATGATGAAATTGGTAATACGCGATTGTATTATGCAATTATAAAGAAGGAAAACTATTTTTCTAAACAAATGAAAAATATGATCAAACAGTTTTTTGATAATTCAACTACGCAATTTGCGTCGTTTTTTGCCAAAGACGCATCGTTGACAAAGGAAGAATTACAAAAACTCCGCGACTTAATCGATGATGAACTAAAACAAAAATGATATGGTGGTTTATCTATTACAAATTACATTTTTATGGTGTATTTTCAGTACCATTTATTATTTCGTACTAAGCAACAAATCAATGTTTTGGTTTAATAGGTGGTATTTGCTTGTAACATTTGCCGGAAGTTTAACCATTCCTTTAATACCGTTTAATGAAATTTTTGGAGGCGCATTTTCTGTAAACAACGTTTCGTTACCGCAGACCATTCTTTTAAACGAATTAGTCATTGACCAAAAAGCATCGACAATTTTTCAGTTTGACTGGATCTTGGTAATAAAAATCCTTTTTGGAATAGGAACTGCATTTTTTCTATTCAGGTTTTTTAGAGAATTAATAAAAATTAAACGGTTAAGCCAACAGGCAGAAAAAGTAATTTATGACGATTTATTAGTTTGTAAAATACCACATAAGCAGCAGGTCTTTTCTTTTGGGAAAACAATTTTTATAGATCGTGATTTGTTTGAAACAATCAATAAAAACGATAGTATCTGGATTCACGAAAAAACACATATTCGTCAATGGCACTCGGCAGATGTACTGTTGACTGAAATTTGTAAGGTGTTTTTATGGTTCCATCCAATGATTTATATATATGAACGCCATATAAAAATGAACCACGAATATTTAGCAGATGCAGCGGTATTGAAACAAACAAACGATGTAAAATCGTATCAATGCCAATTGTTAGATTATTTAGAAAATACCAATAGTTCATTAGCATCAACATTTAATTTTAAACTAACGCAAAAAAGATTTATTATGATGAAAAGTAAAACCAACCGATTGTCAAAAACAACGGCTAAAATGTTTGCCATTTTTACGGCTGTTGCCATGGGATCATTTATTGCCTGTAACGATATTGATACCGAAGATCCAATCACTAATGTAGAGCGAAAAGTCCAAGCCGACGAAGTTTTTAATTTTGTAGAACAAAAAGCAAAACCAAAAGAAGGATTTCAAAGTTTTATGGAAAATTTCATTAATACTTTTGATACTGAAACAATTGTTTTTAATGATACGATTGTTTCTACCAGATTAAAATTTATTGTAGAAAAAGATGGAAGTTTATCTAATATAGAAGCTATAGGTTCAAACAATGGGAATGTTTCAACTGAAGCAATACGGGTTTTAAAAGCGATGCCAGATTGGATTCCGGCACAACACGAAGGTAAAGTTGTACGTTCGACATTTACGTTACCAATAAAAGTTAGAACCAACTATTAGATGAAATTCGTCGTTTTTATTTCCATTCTATTTCTTGTTTCCTGTAAAATCAACCGGACAAATAAGGGTATTCCTGTAGGTAAATGGAAATATGTTTCAGGAACAACTCCTGAAAGGCTTGTTATTACCGGGAAATACGATAGAAAAGGGAGAGAAAAAGGCGTTTGGAAGTATTATAGAAACGATACACTTTTTCGGTCAGAAAAATATTTTTACCCTTATTCGGCGGATGTTTTATTTCACAAAAACGGAAAAGTCAGCGAAATAGGAAAAAGTTTCACAAGCCAAAATAAATGGACAAAAACAGGAACCTGGTATTACTTTAATGAACACGAAAAATTAACCGATTCGATCACTTTTGAAAACTAAAAACACCTCGAAAATGAGGTGTTTTTTTATCCGTGAACAGTTTCTTTCTTTCCGTAATTCTGAATGAGCTGACCTTCAAAATCCAGCCATTCTTTCCAGCGTTTGTCTACATCGGTACGCTCGGTGTATTTTTTTGCAAATTTCAAAAACGTTGTATAATGTCCTGCTTCAGAAATCATCAGTTCTCTGTAAAATTTAGCCAGTTCTTCATCTTTAATATTTTCTGAAAGTACTCTAAAACGCTCGCAGCTTCTGGCCTCAATCATCGCGGCAAAAAGCAAACGATCAATAAAAGCATCGTTGCGACTTCCGTCTTTTTTCATGAATTTATACAATTGGTTTACATAATCATCTTTACGTTCGCGACCTAAGGTATAACCACGTTCTTTAATAATATCGTGCACCATTTTAAAATGTTCCATTTCTTCAATGGCAATTTCGGTCATTGATGTTACCAAATCTTCGTGTTCCGAATTATAGGTAATAATGGTAATGGCATTCGTAGCCGCTTTTTGCTCGCACCATGCATGATCTGTTAAAATTTCCTCTAAATTGCTTTCTGCAATGTTTGCCCAACGCGGATCGGTCAATAATTTTAGTCCTAACATAATAAACCCAACTATTTTTTGCAAATTTACGAATTAATTTGTGAGTTGGTATCTTTCAAAAAATACTCCGTAATTTGCAGTATGAAACCACGAATTTTAATCATAGGATTGGTTTGGCCCGAACCAACATCTTCGGCAGCAGGGTGGAGGATGTTGCAGTTGATCGATCAGTTATTACAATGGACTGATGATATCCATTTTGCGAGTGCCGCAACAAAATCAGCAGCTTCTTATCCGTTGAATAAATTAAGTGTTACTGAACATGAAATTGTGTTGAATGATTCTTCGTTCAACGATTTTGTAAGTGATTTAAAACCCGATGTTGTGGTTTACGACCGGTTTGTTACCGAAGAGCAGTTTGGTTGGCGTGTAAAACAGGTTTTTCCTGAACTAATTACCGTTTTAGATACAGAAGATCTGCATTTTGTACGGCGGGCACGTGCCGTGGCTTTTAAAAATCAAATGGATATTGATTATGATACGCCGGATTGTTACAGAGAACTTTCTGCCATGTACCGTTGCGATCTATCCCTAATTATTTCTGATGTTGAATACAATTTGTTGGTCAATCATTTTGATATCCCTGAAAAGCAATTGCTTTATTTGCCCTTTATTGAAAAGGAATTATCAGTTGAAATTCAGAAAAAAATACCCGGATATTCAGATCGGCAGCATGTAATGTTTATCGGTAATTTTATACATGAACCCAATTACCAAACGGTACTACAGTTAAAAAGAATATGGGCGGCATTAAAGAAGCGTTTACCGCAAACCGAACTGCATATTTATGGGGCTTATCCGCCTGAAAAAGTGTATCAGTTACATAATGTTTCTGATCGATTTCTTATCAAAGGTAAAGCGATCAATGTGGATGAAACCATGCAAAAATACCGTGTTTTAGCAGCTCCGATTCCTTTTGGTGCCGGATTAAAAGGTAAGTTTGTAGATGGATTTAAAAACGGATTGCCAAACGTTACTACTGCAATGGGCTGTGAAGGAATGAATGCTGAAAACTGGGGCGGACTGATTGCTGAAAACGATGAATGTTTTATTGAAGCGGTTTGCCGTCTTTATACTGATGAAACAATCTGGCAGCAATCTGTTACCAACGGATTTGAAATCATTAACGAGAAATTTGCAGATAAAATCTGGAACGGAGTCTTAGAAAAAGCAATCATGCGAATTTTAAAAAATCGTTTAGAACACAGGAATAAGTTGATTGTTCAGAAAATTTTATGGCAAAACAGCTTACAGGCAACTAAATATATGAGCTTGTGGATTGAACAGAAAAATAATAAATAATAAGGTTAACTTTTTGATAATTAATTAAATAAATGTACCTTTAATCACATAAAATTTAATTGTTATGGAAAATCCTTTAGTAAATCAAATCAAACAGTACATCTCACCGACCTTTATATCAAGTTTGGGATTAAGTACAAACGAGTCAGAAGAAGCAGTAAATAATGCTTTTGACGTGGCAATTCCGGCATTGCTTTTAAAAATGTATCACAAAGGCGATGCGTATTTAAGGGGAATGTTTACGGAAGTACAGAATGTTTTTTCAACATCTGATGACTATGATTACAAGTTCGATAAAACAAATACTCTTTTAGATGGATTTTTAGGAAACGACAAACAAGAATTTGTTAACCAAATTGCGGGTTTTTCTAATATTTCCGATACCTCATCTCAGTCTGTTTTAAACACCGCCTTTTTAGGTATCATCGATTACTTTAAAGATTTAAACGTAAATTTCGATTTGTCATCAATAAAAGATGTTTTAAGTAGTAATTTAAGTTCTTTAGAAGCAATGATTCCGGCAGGTATCGGATCGTTTGGCTTTTTAAAGGCTGTGGAAAATGAACCCGCTCCCGTTCATAAAGAAGAGCATCATTCAGCCGATGCAAATATTAATAATGTGGTGAATAATAACGAGGAAAATCAGTTTAAAACAAAGGATTCACCTTATGACGGTCCACAAAAAGATAAAAGTGGTAATATGTTAAAATACATTTTACTGCCATTGCTTTTAGGTGTGATTTTAATCTACTTTTTATACCGCGGATGTAATAAAGAGCAGGTGGTACAGGAAAGAATTGTTACAGATACGGTTCAGAACGATACCGATACCACTGTTATAACCACTAAGGTAACTAAAGAAATTGTGGTTAACGATCAGTTGAAATTAAACGGATATGCCAACGGTATTGAAGATCAGTTGATTGCTTTTTTGAATAAGGGTGATTATAAGACAATGACCGAAGGCCAGTTAAAGGATATTTGGTTTAATTTTGACGATTTGAATTTTGAAATGGGAACGGCAAATATTCTACCTGAATCACAGGTACAGTTAGAAAATATAGCTAAAATTTTAGCAGCTTATCCCGATGTAAAAATTAAAATTGGCGGATATACCGATAAAACGGGTGATGAAGCTGTAAATAAAAGAATCTCGACTGCCCGTGCCGAATCTGTTAAAAAGTTTTTAGCCGATAAAGGTTTGGATAATCAGGTTGTCGGTGCAGAAGGTTATGGATCTGAATTTGCAGTACATCCTGCAGGTGCCTCAGAAGAATTGAGAGTTACCGATAGAAAGGTAGCCGTAAGTGTAAGAAATTAAATGGTTCGTTTACTGTTTTGATGAAAAAGAGCTACTTTAAATGTTTTGAGAGTGGCTTTTTTTATGATTATTTTAATTTTTATACCGAACTAATTAATATATGCTGAAAAAAGATAGTATATTTGCGAAGTTTTATTATTTAGAGATTATAAAAAAGTATAAATATTATGAGTAATAACGGTCAAGACAAAAGCGGTAACGTATTTAAATACAGCCTTATCCCTTTAACGTTAGGAGTTGTGTTAATTTTCTTTTTACACAGAAGTTGCGATAGTGCAGTATTTGAACCAACACCGGCTAAAAATGTACCCACAGCTATTATAGAAGAAGAATTGTCGCCTGAGCAGCCAATTGTTAAAAACATTCCGGTAGCTGAAACCGAAACAACTGTAGAAGAAACATCAGCAGTAGAAAATGATAGCGTTCAGGTTGCAGAGTAACAACCGCTTTGTTGTAAAGGCTAAATAAATTAGAAACTTTGAGATTTAACAAAATGAATTTAAACCTCATTTAGTTAAATCGGTTTAAAAATTTCCATAAAAAATCCGCTAAAAGGTTAGCGGATTTTTTATGAAAATAAGTTTTTAAATTATATTTTGTTTAGGGGTATCCTTTTTTGCTTTTTTGTCTTTACAGCAACCTTTTTTATCATCGGTCGCTTTTTTATCACCACAAGATTTCCCGTCTTTATGAGAAGAACAGCATTTTTTCTGTGTGGTTTTATCATCTTGGTCAACCATGGCTAAATCCTTAGCAACCGACATGTTTTCTACTTTATAAGCGCCGTCTGCAATTTCTTCAACCATTTTTTTGATAGATTCTGTATTTTGCTTAGCATCGTCAAATTCTAATGTAGCAGTTTTAGAATCAAAATCAACTTTGGCATTTTGAATGCCTTCCATTTTCGCTAATTTGCCCTCAATAACTTTTGCACAACCAATTGCACATGACATACCTTCTATCTGAAAAGTAGCTTTTTGCATGGTTCCGCTAATATCGGTAACAGAGGTTGTTTCTGTTTGGTTAACAGGGGTTTCTTTTTGTTCGTTTGATGTTTGTTTACAGCTTACCATAAAAACGGCAGCCACAAATATTAACGATATTCCTTTTAATGTTTTCATATTTAGACTATTTAATAGATTACAAAGATATTTATAAATTTCATAATTAGTTACTCGTTTGCTGAAATTTAATAGGTAAAGTAAATGTTGATTTTACCGGTTTTCCGTCAATCATTGCAGGTGTCCATAACTGGGTTTTTCGTTCTAAAAAACGGGTAGCTTCAAACCGGAAAGCATTATCGGCGGGTTTTATTTCATTAATGTTGATTTTACCTTTTTCATCAACTTCAAAAATCACTTTATAAGACGAATATTTAAAACTTCTGTAATACGTAGTGAAAATGTATTTTACAAAAGCTTCATAAAACGCATTTAAGCCTTCTTTTGGATAGGCTTTTTGCATATTCGCAATTTTTTCTTTATCTAATTTAACAGGAATTAAAAGTGATTGTGTGCTTTTTATTCCATTATTTTTTCCTGCAACCCAATCGGTGTTTTCAACGTATGCTTTTAATTCTTTATAGAAAGAAGAAAAGTAAGGATCTAACGAAGTTAATTTTACATGAGCCAAACTATCTACGCTAACCTGTATTTTAAAGTCTTCGTTTTCATAATAGCTAAAAGGAATAGAAACTTTTTCTTCAAGATTTTTTAAAAACAATTCCATTCCGTTTGTAGGGAACGGAGCACTGTTTTCTTGTGCGTCAACAAAAAATGAAATAAGGAAAAAGGTAATAAAAAATAGTTTTTTCATAATTAATTTAATTAACGGGTTGTATTAACGTATCTAATGTTTTTTTGTAAGCGTCATAATCTTCGTCATCTTCGCTTAAGGCTTCTTCTTTGTATTTACTAATTTTAATATCCATGGCATCGCTTGTTCCCTTCACAGTAATAGGAATTCCAATAATACCGAAAGGAGGCAAGCCTAAACGCATACCAATATTCATTTTTCCGTCTAATGTAACCTGACCTTCCACGCGAGGTCTAAAACCGGCTATCTTAAATTTTGTACGCTCAATAGTCATTACATTGTTCTCAATAGATGTCTTTACCACTACATTTTTTACATTGGCATCATGCAACGCATCGGTCTTGGTTTCTTTGGCAACTGTATTAAAAAGTTTGAAACCTTGAAACTGAATATTCTCTAAAATTAAGTCACCGGCACCTTTAATGGTTTTCATGTCTGGATACATTTCTTGATTCAAAGTTCCTTGTAGCTGATATTTTAAAGAAACCTGACCGGAAGCCTTCTCTGCAGCGGGTGCCATTTCTCTGAACAACGTTAATTGATTATAGGCTTTTTGAATATCGAAATTTTGCGCATCAATATCAAATCCAAATAAAGCTCGTTTGGTACTGACAGGCTGATACGTTGCGTTTACATTAAATTCTGCATCAATTAAACCAAATTTAGCTTCGTGCAAGGCTAATTTTTGATCGTATATTTTTAAAACGCCACTTAAATGATCAAGTATCAAATCGTTGAATTTTACTTTTTGAGCATTGGCTGTTAAATCAAAATCAATTTTATCTGGAATTAATACCACACTTGTGGCAGAATTACTTGCAACAGAACTTGTGTTTTCAGATGAGGAAGAACCAAACATAAACGAATTGACATCGATGAATTTTGAGGTAACATTTAAATTACCTTTTAAGGTAGCATTCGGTGTTAAAAAATAATTTATATAATTTTCTAAACCACCATTTAAAATAAACTGTTGTTTGGCATAATTCATTTTAATGTTTTCTAAAACCATTTTCTTTTTATAGAATTTGAACTTACCCTCGGTAAAAACAAAATCGTGCGGAAAGAATTCTGATTTTATGTGGATGTTTCTCAGCAATACAAAACCGCGGTTGTTGATAGATGAAGCATCATTTGCATTTGCATTTCCTTTTAGTTTTACATTAGTTTCAATTTGTCCGGAAACACTTAAACCATCAATTTTAAACAATTCGTATAAATTGCCTAAATTCAATTTTCCTTTTGTACCAATATCAAATGTAAGATTGTTGAAATTAAACAAATTGGCATCTATATAAAAAGGTTCGTTTGCCAATATAAATGAAATGGGTAAAACATGTACCCTTAAATCATTCAGTGAGCCATTGGGCGATGTAATATGTGTCTCTAAATTGATCTTCTCTAATGGTAAATCGGCTAGATTATGGTAACGTAAAAAACCGTTTTTAATCTGTACGATTGATTTTGTTACGGGAATTTTGTTACGGTTTAAATTAAACGAGCCTTTTGCTTTGGTGTCAACAGTTAATTGTCCGCCAAAATCAATTTCTTTAATAGGGAAAATTTTGTGAATATCAGCTAATTCAACAAATGCTTTAAAATCGGTATCGGTATCAAAATTAGTCAGATTATTAACTTTCAATCGGCCTTTTACATAATTTTCTTCCGCTTTGGCATTTACGTTTTCAATTGTTATAGAAGTGTTTTCATAAATTCCGTCAGTGTTTACAGCGTCTACATCAAAATTTAAATCGGTAATAGCTAAAGGCATTTTATTCCACTTAAAATAACCGGTTTGCCAGTTTGCTTTGATGTTAAACGTAGGAATTTCAACTATTTTTGTTATTTCAATGTTTTGTTTGTTTTTAATTGATTTTGTAATGTAATTTCCTTTAACAGATCCGTTTAAAGAGATGGCTCCTTTTAGTTCTGTGCCCGACAAATTAAGTGTTTGCCATAGTTGCGAAACATTTAACTGCGTGTTTAAAGTGGCGTCTACAAACAAAGGAGCTCGATATAAAACCTTGCCTTTTGCAAACCCTTTGTCTAAATTAAATGCAAATTCTGAAACATCGATGCTTAATGAATCAAGGTTTAGTTGAGGTAGGTTCAATTCGGCTTTTGTTTGCAAATTATCAACCGGAATATTTTGAAATTGTTTCGCGGCTATTGTTCCGTTAGTTATCTTTAGCTTAATGTTTAAATCGGGGTTAGAGATGCTGTCTTGCATCATTCCCGTTAATTTTAAATCAATGTCAGAATTTCCTTTAAAAGACATTCCTTCATACCATTGCTGGTAACTTTCAGGCACCAAAGAAAAAAGATTTTCTAATGATGCGTTTTTAGATTTAACTTCTAAATCAAAATCGATTCCCTGATCAAGAACGGCTACTTTTCCCAGGATATTCAGAGGTAAATTAGCTAAAAGCAGATTGTTTTCTTTAAATTCAACAGAAACAGGCTCAAGATTTACCTTGGTTTTTATGGATCCTTTTAAAGGTTTGTTATCAACTAAAACATTTTTATCTAACTCAAAAAACAGAGAGCTTATATCGGTTTTTGTGTCAAAACCTATGTATTTGTCAGTAACATTTACATCACCAAAAATATTTGTATTATTTGTTTTTATTTGAATTTTAGACACATCGTCTTGATATAAAACATTGCTGTTTTTAATATGTATTTTGTTCAGGGTTAAAGAAAAGGAGCTGTTTGTTGAAGGTTCGGGAGAAGATTTAAAGATAGCAAACGAAAAATTGCCCAGACTATCAGTAACAATGTTAAAATTACCTTTGTTTACATATAATTTTGTGAATTTTATTTGGTCAGAAAACAAACTGAATATGTCAATTCCCAAATCAATTGAATTTGTCTCAACTGTTTTTAATCCATTAAAACTTTGCGGAGCTTCAATGCTGAGCTGGTTTAAGGAAACACTTAAATTAGGAAAATTTTTAAAGAAGGATATCTCAAGGTCATTAAAATGAACCGCTGTACTAATATATTGTTCAGTTGCGCCACTTACAGCTTGTTCTATTTGCTTTTTAAATAATTGCGGTGCTATTAAAACACAGCCTATCAAGAGAGAAAAAACAATGATAAAATATAGTATTATTTTTTTGATTTTCATTTCAACAGCTTAAATTTTCTGCAAAGATACATTAGTTGTTGAAAATATTACTGATATAATTTATAGTAGTAATACTGATTAATCTGAGTTAAAATAAAAACCTCTAATTCAATTTGAATTAGAGGTTTGTGCGGGTGATAGGACTCGAACCTACACACCTTGCGGCACCAGATCCTAAGTCTGGCGTGTCTACCAATTTCACCACACCCGCGGCTTTGGAAGAACTTCTTGTTCTTGTAAGACGAGTGCAAATATACGAATGGAATTTTATTACACAATAAAAAATGATTATTTTTTTATATTTATATTTGTTGTTTAATTAGAAATGTTCAATTTAAAATAATGGAAATAATAAAAAAATACGTTCAACAAAATAAGGAACGTTTTATTAATGAGTTAATTGACTTGTTAAAAATACCCTCGGTTAGTGCAGATAGTGCCTATTCCCAAGACGTATTAAATACCGCTGATAAAGTAAAAGATTTTTTAGTAAAAGCCGGCTGTGATACCGTTGAGATTTGCGAAACTCCTGGTTATCCCATTGTTTATGGTGAAAAAATAATCGATGGTAAATTACCAACCGTTTTGGTTTACGGACATTATGACGTGCAACCAGCAGATCCTATCGAGCTTTGGGATTCTCCGCCATTTGAGCCTGTAATCAAGAAAACGGACATTCATCCAGACGGAGCCATTTTTGCTCGTGGTGCCTGCGATGACAAAGGGCAAATGTTCATGCACGTTAAAGCTTTAGAATTAATGATGCAGACAAACACGTTGCCCTGTAATGTAAAATTTATGATTGAAGGCGAAGAGGAAGTAGGCTCGGCGTCTTTGGCTTGGTTCGTAGAACGCAATCAGGAAAAATTAAAAAATGATGTGATCTTGATTTCAGATACAGGAATGATATCAAACACACAACCATCAATTACTACAGGTTTACGCGGATTAAGTTATGTTGAGGTAGAAGTAACCGGACCAAACCGCGATCTTCATTCAGGGTTATACGGCGGTGCGGTAGCAAACCCAATCAACATTCTTACAAAAATGATTGCTTCATTACATGATGAAAACAATCGAATTACTATTCCTGGTTTTTACGATAAAGTTGAAGAATTGTCAAGAAAAGAGCGTGATGAAATGGCAAAACGTCCTTTTTCATTAGATGATTATAAAAAGGCTTTGGATATCGATGAGGTCTATGGCGAAGCTGGGTACACAACCAACGAACGCAATTCTATTCGTCCAACGTTAGATGTTAACGGAATTTGGGGCGGATACACAGGCGAAGGGGCAAAAACAGTTATTGCATCAAAAGCTTTTGCTAAAATTTCAATGCGATTGGTACCTAATCAGGATTGGGAAGAAATTACCGAATTATTTAAAAAACACTTTGAAAGCATTGCTCCAAAATCTGTAAAAGTAGTAGTTAAACCACATCATGGGGGGCAGGGATATGTAACGCCTATCGATTCTATCGGTTATCAGGCAGCTGCCAAAGCATATACCGATACTTTTGGTGTAACGCCAATCCCGGTTCGTTCAGGCGGTTCTATTCCGATTGTGGCATTATTTGAAAAAGAATTGAAATCAAAAACAATCATGATGGGATTTGGTTTGGATTCTGATGCCATTCATTCACCAAATGAGCATTACGGCATTTTCAATTATCTGAAAGGTATTGAAACCATTCCGTTATTTTACAAGTATTTTACAGAAATGTCTTCTTAATAATAACAGGATTTATATATGTTTTTACGGTTCCCGAAATTTATTAGGAACCGTTTTTTATTTCGTCCATTCTAACGATTCTATAATTATTTTCATATCGTCTTCAATGTATTTTGTAGCGGGATAAATAGAATCAAAATTGGGTTTTGTGTAAAAATAAAGTGTTCCAACAACAAAATTTTTAGTGCTGTCGGTAGCGTAAAACTGTACGTTTGTTGCCGCATCGCCAATAACTCGGTAAAACATTCCGTAAACGTTTTTTTCAGGATGTTCGTAAATCGATTCCTGGATACCATCGGCTTTTACAATATGTTCGTAGGTTAGTTTTTGAGCATCTTTTAAAAGTAAATCCAAATTGTTTTCAACCGGTCGGTAATTCATATAGATGCTTGCTTTCATATTTGGATAATCAATCTTAAAAGAAAAATTTTCTTCGGGTTGAATGACCGCAGCTTTGTTTTTATCGAACTTAAAGCTACTGTTGGGGTACGAATAACTTTCGTAAGCAGCTTCGGGATATTCCAGACTTAAAAAACCGTCGGGTTTAGGAATGGCGTCTTCTTTGCAGCTTGCTAAAGAAAGTATAATTACTGCGGTTGTTAAAAAGTTAGTCGTTTTCATTAATGGTAACTTTAATTTTTTCTAATCTGCGTTTATGAATGTTTACAATTTTAAAAGTATAATTTTCAAACGTAATAACGTCATCGGTTTTAGGGAAATCTTCAATCTGTTCCAGTAAAAATCCTCCTAATGATTCAGCGTCTTTCCGGTTTTCTTCAAAAAGTTCTTCATCAATATCTAAAATCCGACAAAAATCTAAAATGGATATTTTCCCGTCAAAGATATAAACATTTGCGTTTAATTTCTGATACAGTTTGTCGTCTTCGTCTAATTCATCGGCAATTTCGCCTACAATTTCTTCAATAATATCTTCTAACGAGATAATTCCTACGGTTTCTCCAAATTCATCAACCACCACAGCTAAATGGTTTTTGTTTGATTGAAAATCGGTCAGCAAATCGTCTAATTTCTTGCTTTCGGGAATAAAATAAGGTTCGCGTAAAAGTGTGGTCCATTGAAAAACTTTTCGGTCTAAAAACGGGATCAGGTCTTTAATGTAAAGAATTCCTATAATATTGTCGATGCTATCTTCATAAACAGGAATGCGCGAATAGCCTTTCTCAATAATTTGAGGTAGAATCTCGTGAAAAAGCTCCTCGTCGCTCAATGCGAAAATGTCGATTCGGGGCGTCATTACTTGCGATACTTCGGTAGATCCAAAAGAGGCAATTCCTTCTAAAATTCGTTGTTCATCTTCGTTAGATGGGTTGTAATCGGTCATTTCGATAGCCTGCGAAAGTTGTTCCATAGAAAAAGAGTCATCTTTTTTATCGATTTTTCCAATGACAAAACGATTGATTTTTCTAAAAACCCAAGTGATAGGGGTTAAAACTCCACAGAAAAAATAAACTATTTGAATGGTTTTTACCACCACTTTGTTCAATTGCCGCGAACTATATATTCGAGGGTAAATTTCTCCGAAGAAAGCCATAATAAGGCTGCCTACACACAGTAAAATTACAATACCCCAGAAATTTATAAAGAAAAAATGATTGTAAAAAACAAACAAACTCCACAAGAACAGAACCTTAAAAAGTGTGTTGCTTAAATTTATTGTTGCCTGAAGTTTAACGGGTTTGTCTAATAATTTTTGGTATAACGCCGCTTTTTTGGGAAAATGGTTTAAAAGCAGTTCGTAACGAATTTTTGTTGTTGAAAAGTACGCGACTTCTACGGCTGCAAATAATGCAACAAAAAATAAAGAAATTACTGAGCTAATGGCTGTTAGCAATAAAAAGAGTAATTGTAATGTGACGGGTTCGGGATCCAATAGAATCAGGTTTGGTTAAACATTAAAAAGGAAGATCGTTCAGTTTATCGTAATCGGAAATCTTTGGGATTTCAAAGTTGCTCAATTTGTCATCGGTGTGTTTCATTGCTTTTGTTTTTGAATCGATGTCTTTTTTTATCGAAAGAAAAATAAATTCTGTTACCTGAATTTCGGTAGTGTGTTTGGTAATACCTTCTTCGGTTTGCCAGTTTCGGGTACGAATTTTTCCTTCCACATAGATTTTATCGCCTTTGCTTAAATATTTTTCGCACAATTCGGCAGCTTTGTTTCTAAAAACAAGGTTGTGCCATTCTGTCGATGTAATTTTTTCGTTGGTTGATTTGTTGATATATACCTCGTTAGTTGCAATAGAAAAACGGGCAATAGAGTTTCCGCCTTCAAAATAATGCATTTTCACGTCGTCGCCTAAATGGCCAATTAAAGTTACTTTGTTTAAAGTTCCGTACATAAATTTTTTTCCTTATCAATCAAAAATACTAATTTTTTTTCAGCTTAAAAAAATCTTTTAAAAAATTCCACAGCACAATAGGGTAGGCATATAAATCTAATTGATTCAGCGGAACAACCAAATGTTTCGTGTCAAAATCTGCAACTTGAATTTCATAAAAACTGATATGCAATTGCTGATGTGACAATTTGTGTTTTATGGCGTTTGGAGTGATTTTTTTAATGGTACTTTCAGGAAAAAGAGCCGATAAATATTCAAACAAATCTTCTTCGTTGTCTTGTAAAGTTTCTACCAGTGGCAATTCGTGTAATTGTTGCCAAATGTCTTTGTCGGTGCGTTGTTGAAGAGCAATTTTATCGTCTTTTTTCAAAATCAGATAATTGAAAAACCGGTTTTTTATAGTGATTTTTTTGTTCTTTACAGGCAATTGATTGACTTCGTTTTTTAAAAACGCATAACAATTTTGGTTTAAAATACATTGCCCGCATTTAGGATTTGCCGGTACACAAACCGTTGCGCCAAAATCCATTATCGCGTGATTGAATAAATCGGGGTGTTTTTTACTGATTAATTCATTTGCCAGATTTTGAAAAACCGTACGGTTTTTGCCAATAGCGATATCATCGTGAATTCCGAAAAATCGAGACAACACCCTAAAAACATTTCCGTCAACCACCGCTACAGGTTCTTTGTAAGCAAACGATGCTATTGCTGCTGCCGTGTACGGACCAATGCCTTTTAACTTAATGATGTTGTTGTAGTTGTCAGGAAACGTATTGTTTAAATCAAAATAAATGGTTTTTGCAGTAAAATGCAGATTTCGGGCACGCGAATAATAACCCAATCCCTGCCAAAGCTTTAAAACGTCATCTTCATTGGCTGTTGCCAGGTCTTTTAACGTAGGGAAATTTTCGGTAAATGAAAGGTAATATGGCAAGCCCTGTTCAATTCGGGTTTGTTGTAAAATAATTTCCGAAAGCCATATATAATAAGGGGTTGTGGTGTTTCGCCAAGGTAAATCCCGTTTGTTTTTTTTATACCAAAGCAATAACTGCCGAGTAAAATCCATTTGAACCGTTTTTCAAAACAAAGGTACAGTATAAATCATTGGTTTATCAAGTAAAAAGTCATTTAATTAAAAATCAGTAACTTTGTAAATAGTAGAAATATAAAAATTAAATTATGTTAAAAATCAAGACTTATAGTCAAGAGAACAAACCTAATCAATATGAAAGAGAAAACATTTTAAACTTTTTATTCAAACATTTAGAGCAATACGGCGATCCCAAACAGGATATTGAAAAATGTTTGAAATATGCTTTGAAAGAATCGCCTTCGTTTGGCGGATTCATTCTAACAGCGGTACAAGAAGAAAAAATTGTTGGAGCTGTAATTGTGAATGAAACGGGAATGAAAGATTATATTCCTGAAAACATTTTGGTTTATATTGCCACAGATGCCAGCCAACGTGGTAAAGGCATCGGAAAAGCCCTGATGCAAAAAGCAATTGAAACTGCGAACGGAAATATTGCACTACACGTAGAACCCGATAATCCTGCTAAAAAACTTTACGAAAAACTGGGCTTTACCAATAAGTATTTAGAAATGCGTTTAAACAAGTAATTGTTATGGCTGTTATAACTTTACATAAAGAACGACTGCAATACAATTTTGAACGATTAGATTATTTTTTTAACGCCAAAGGAATTCAATGGTCTGTTGTTACCAAAATGTTGTGTGGAAACGAGCTTTTCCTCAAAGAAATATTAAAGCTCAATCCTCAACAAGTATGCGATTCGAGGGTTAGTAACCTAAAAGCGATAAAAAAAATAAATCCCAATATTGAAACCATTTATATCAAACCCACGCCCAAACGCTCGGTAGCATCGGTGGTAAAATATGCCGATATTAGCATGAATACCGATATAAATACCATTAAACTACTTTCGCACGAAGCTCAAAAACAAAACAAAATCCACAAAATCATCATCATGATTGAACTCGGAGAATTAAGAGAAGGCGTAATGCGCGAAGATGTGGTATCGTTTTATAACGAGGTTTTTCAGCTTAACAATATCGAAGTTGTGGGTATTGGAACCAACCTTTCTTGCCTATATGGCGTTTTGCCAAGTACCGATAAATTAATCCAGCTTACATTGTACAAACAATTGATCGAAGCCAAATTCAACAGGAAAATTCCTTTTGTTTCAGGCGGATCTTCAGTAACGATTCCATTGATTTTTCAACACAAACTTCCCGCTGGTATTAATCATTTCAGGGTAGGGGAAACCCTGTATCAGGGAACCGATGTGTACAATGACACACCAAGTAAGTTGTTGAAGCAAAATGTATTTACTTTAAAAGCAGAAATTATCGAGCTGATTGAAAAACCTAAAGTTCCCGAAGGTGATTTTGGATCAAATGTAGAAGGGAAAACATTTTCATTTGATGAGAAAGAAATCGGTAGAACATCATTCAGAGCCATTTTAGATTTAGGGATTTTAGATGTTGATCAGTCGAATATTTTTCCAAAAGATAAAAATATCGAATTTTTTGGAGCAAGTTCAGATATGATTATTGTTGATTTACAAACAAATAAAAAAAAATATAAAGTGGGCGATTATTTAGAATTCTCTCTGAATTATATGGGGGCATTGCGTGCTATGAACTCTTCATATATAGAAAAAGTGGTGCAATAACACATCTTTTAAATGAGGGGAAATTGAAACGCGGCGTTATTTCATTAAAATTTAATGATTTGAAATTTAAATATTATAATAAAATTAATATATTTGCAAACTCAAAAAACAGACAACAAATTAATTTATAGAGAGATAATGACTAAAGCAGACATTGTAGCAAAAATTTCCGAGAAATTAGGGCTTGAGAAAGGTGACGTGCAGGCAACTGTTGAATCTTTTATGGAAGAAGTAAAATCTTCTTTAGAAGGTGGCGATAACGTATATTTAAGAGGGTTTGGAAGCTTTATTATTAAAACCAGAGCCGAAAAAACAGGAAGAAACATTTCTAAAAACACAACTATTAAAATACCGGCTCATAACATTCCGGCTTTTAAACCGGCTAAAGTGTTTGTAGAAGGTGTGAAAACAAACACAGACGTAAAATAATTACTAACTTAAAACTACAAGATTATGCCAAGTGGTAAAAAAAGAAAAAGACATAAGGTAGCTACGCACAAACGTAAAAAAAGAGCAAGAGCTAATCGTCACAAAAAGAAAAAGTAGTTTTAAACTACTTTTTCTTTTATTGCAAATTAAAAAGTTCTTTGAAAAAAATCTTTTATTTAGTTAAAAGAAAAATGTTTAATCCATCTGTACTTTTAAGTTATAAGGTTTAGGTTTTAGGTTTTAAGTTTTTCGACTTTTGACTTTCGACTTTTGACTTTCGACTACAATTGTATGGATAAAAATGTACCAAGTGAACAAAGAGTTAATTATTAGGTCTGGTTCCAATACAGTAGATTTTGCCTTATTAAAAGATGGAAAATTAATTGAACTTCACAGAGACAGGGAAGATGAAAAAGGATTTTCGGTAGGCGATATTTTTATAGCAAAAATTCGCAAACCCGTTCCTGGCTTAAACGCGGCATTTGTAAATGTTGGTTTCGATAAAGATGCCTTTTTACATTACCACGATTTAGGTCCCAACCTTCCAACATTGATGAAGTTTACCAAACTTGTAACTTCAGGTAAATTAAATGATTTCACTCTTAAAAAATTTCCTTTTGAAACTGAAATAGATAAAAATGGCGTCATTTCCGATGCGTTAAGTGCCAACCAATCTATTTTAGTGCAAATAGTTAAAGAACCAATATCAACCAAAGGCCCAAGGATCAGTTCCGAATTGTCTTTAGCCGGTCGCTATTTAGTATTGGTTCCTTTTTCAGAACGGGTTTCGATTTCACAGAAAATTGATTCAAAACAAGAAAAAGAGCGTCTTAAAAAAATGATGCAAACTATTAAGCCAAAAGGTTTCGGAGTTATTGTACGCACAGTAGCCGAAGGCAAAAATGTTACAGAACTAGAAAAAGATTTGCAAGGATTAATGGATAAATGGATCCTGCTTTGCAAACGTTTAACTACAGCTCAACATCCTTCAAAGATTTTTGGAGAAGTAAACAGGGCATCAAGCATTCTGCGCGATGTTTTTAACGATACTTTTACAGGAATCCATATAGACGATGAAGAGTTGTATTATCAAACGAAGGACTATCTGCAAGAAATAGCCCCTTCAAAAGTTTCTATCGTAAAACATTATAACAATAAAGAAGTGCCGTTGTTCGAGAAATATCACATTGAACGACAAATAAAAACTTCATTCGGTAAAACCGTATCTATGAGTAAAGGAGCCTACCTGATCATAGAGCATACCGAAGCATTACATGTTATTGATGTAAACAGTGGAAACCGCTCAAACAAAGCTCAATCACAAGAGGATACGGCTCTTGAAGTAAATATGATCGCGGCATCAGAAATTGCACGCCAGTTAAGATTACGCGATATGGGAGGGATCATCGTTGTTGATTTTATCGACATGAGCAATCCCGAAAATCGTAAGGTTTTATACGATTTCCTAAAAGAAGAAATGAGCGATGACAAAGCAAAACACAAAATCTTGCCTCCTAGTAAATTTGGATTAATTCAAATTACTAGACAAAGAGTTAGACCCGAAGTTTCTATCAAAACAAAAGAAGAAAACCCAGACCATAACGGAGAGGGCGAAATAGAGGCTCCAATTTTAGTTATTGATAAAATATCGGCTGACCTGGAAAGAATTATTAAAGACCACAAAGAAATGGTTTTAAATACGCATCCGTTTATAGCTGCGTATCTAACAAAAGGATTTCTATCGGTGCGGACCAAATGGTTCTTTGAGCACAAACGATGGATAAAAATTATACCGCGTGATGCCTACACGTATTTAGAATATCATTTCTTTGACAAACAAGGAAACCAAATTGAATAACAAAAAGCCGAATGAAAATTCGGCTTTTTTATTGATTGTTGTTTAGAGCTGTTTTGATTATCATATTTTTTTAGTTAATAATTTTGTAAAATCAAATAAATGTTTAAATTTGTTTTAATAGTTATTAAAAAATAAATATTTTATGAAGAAAATTACCTTAACCTTATTAGGTTTAGTTGCGTTCTCTACAAGTGCATTGGCGCAACAAGAAGTTAAGTTTGGACCAAAAGCAGGGGTTAACTTTGCTAATTTATCGGGAGCAGACGATAGTGAAATGAAAACAGGTTTTCATGTAGGTGCTGTTGCTGAAATTAAATTTAATGACAAGTTCTCGATCCAACCAGAGGTTGTATATTCAACTCAAGGTGCTAAATTTTCCCAGACTTTACCAATTATTGGAGAAGTGGAATCTACAATAAAAAATGATTATATTAATGTGCCAATTATGGCAAAGTATTATTTTATTGAAGGTTTTTCTGTTGAATTAGGGCCACAAATTGGTTTTTTAATGAAATCTGAGGCTGAAAGCGGAGATAATACCATAGATACCAAGGATGCCTATAAATCTATAGATTTTGGATTAGGAGTAGGTTTGGCTTATGATTTGCCAATGGGACTTTTTGTAGGAGCAAGATATAACTTGGGATTGTCTAAAGTTAATGAAGATGTTTCTGTAGGAGATATTTCTGTTGAAACAGATGATATTAAAAACGGTGTAATCCAAGTAGGTGTTGGATATAAATTTTAATAGTAATAGGACTTTTAATATCAACCCAACCCAGTCAAAGTTTTAAACTTTGACTGGGTTTTTTGTTTACTCAAATACTACTTGTAGAAAAAACATACAGTTTTCCTGTTTTTTAATTAGCGTAGCCCATATTTTTTAGGTAATTTCGGTTTTGGATTAAAATTTGCTGATCACTTAATAAATGCCCAATATTATGAAACAGTTACCCAAAATTATCGCAATGCTTTGTACGGCATTGTTTTGTACAAATTCAGTACAGGCACAAGAATTTTCGTTTGGACCCAAAGTGGGTTACAACAATGCGAAATTATCAGGAAAAAGCTGGAGTCAATTCCATGATAACAATTCAAAAAATGGATTCCATGCCGGTTTTTTTGCTGAACTTCGATTTAATAAAATTGCTATTCAACCCGAAGTGTATTATTCTTCTGAAGGCGGAAAATGGAAAGCATCAGTTGATAATGCAACCGTTGAACACGATTTTAACCTGAATTATGTCAACGTTCCGGTAATGATTAAATATTATCTAACCAATTCATTAGCTATTGAAGCCGGACCGCAAGCCGGTTTTTTGACAGAATCTGATATGAAGTTTTCAGATTTGTATCCGGACAGTTCTAAATTCAATGATTTTAATTTTTCTGTCAATGTTGGTTTAAGTCTTAATCTGCCATTAAATTTAATGCTTTCAGCACGCTATAATGCCGGGTTGTCTAATGTAACCGATCACCCTGATGTAGATTGGAAAAATAAAGTAATGCAGCTATCTGTCGGATATCGTTTTTAAATAATAAAAGCTGTTTAGGAAAACAGATAAGCTTTTAACTTGTGATTCTGACATCTCGATCGTTATCGGCAGAGGGATCTTATTGGATTCTGAACGAAGTGAAGAATGACAATAGTTATTTTCCTAAGCAGCTTTTTATCTTTTATTTTGAAAAAAATCAAGCATTAAACTTTTACATTCCTGTTCTAAAACTCCGTAGATTATTTGGGTTTTTGGATGCAACTGTCCACCCATTGTTTCAAAACCCCGTTTGTTGTCTTTTGTTCCCACAACAATTTTTGAAATCTGGCTCCAATATAATGCACCGGCACACATCTGACAGGGTTCCACGGTTAGATACAGCGTACAGTTTTTTAAATATTTTCCACCAATGGCATTCGCAGCAGCAGTAATCGCCTGCATTTCGGCATGGGCGGTAACGTCGTTCAAGTTTTCAGTTAAATTGTGCGTTTTTGCAATGATCTGATTGTTGGCTACAATGACTGCGCCTATAGGAATTTCACCCTTAAAAAAAGCTTCTTTTGCTTCGTTTAACGCAATACGCATATAATATTCATCGTTAAGTATCATTCCAAAATATGGTTTTAAAATAAGATATTATTGTAAATTTGTTCAAAAATATAAAATTAATGGCAGCCATTTTACCTACTATTCAATTTCCTTCGGATTTAAAATCGAAAACCATGGAAGAATTGGAACAGTTAGCCGGTGAAATCCGTAGGTTTATAATCGACGTGGTATCGGTCAACGGTGGTCATTTGGGGGCGAGTTTAGGCGTGGTGGAATTAACCATTGCACTGCATTATGTGTTTGATACGCCAATTGATAAATTGGTTTGGGATGTTGGTCATCAGGCATATGTACACAAAATACTTACAGGCAGAAAAGAAGTTTTTGACAGCAACCGGAGAAAGAATGGTATCAGTGGTTTCCCTAAAATCAGTGAGAGTGAATATGATGCCTTTGGCGTGGGGCATTCTTCCACTTCGGTCTCGGCAGCATTGGGTATGGCTATTGGCGATAAATTACAAGGCAAAAATAATCAGCATATTGCGGTGATTGGTGATGCCTCAATCGCCTCGGGCATGGCTTTTGAAGCTTTGAATCACGCCGGGGTAACTAACGCTCGTCTTATAGTTGTTTTAAACGATAATGCCATTGGGATAGACCCCAGCGTAGGTGCATTGAAAAGTTATTTGATGCAGGTTAAGCAAGGAAAAAATCCAAAAGAAAACAATATGATTAAATCGTTGAATTTTGATTATTCAGGACCCATTGACGGGCATGATTTAAAAATGCTCATTAATGAATTCCAACGATTAAAAAATAAAAACAAACCTCAGTTCCTACACGTCGTTACTACCAAAGGTAAGGGATTGAAAAAGGCAGAAGAAAATCAGGTGCTGTACCATGCACCGGGGAAGTTTGATAAAATAACAGGAGACCTGTTACAAAATGACCAACAAGAATTTACCAAATATCAGGATGTTTTCGGGCTGACTTTGTTAGAATTGGCTCAAAAGAACAATAAACTATTTGCGATTACTCCGGCAATGCCTACCGGAAGCTCTTTAAAATATATGATGGATGCGTTTCCGGATCGTGCCATTGATGTGGGAATTGCTGAACAGCACGCGGTTACTTTGGCAGCAGGTATTTCGTTGAGTGGCTTTACTGTTTTTTGTGCCATTTATTCTACTTTCTTGCAACGGGCTTATGACCAGTTGATTCATGATGTGGCATTGCAAAATATTCCTGTAATTTTTTGTATTGACCGTGCCGGTTTGGTTGGCGAAGATGGAGCAACACATCAGGGAATTTTTGATATTGCTTATTTAAATGCCATTCCCAATTTAAAAATACTGGCACCAAAAGATGCTGTTGAGTTACGGCAAACATTATATACGTTGCAAGATGCTAATTCACAGCCTGTAGCCGTTCGTTATCCACGGGGTTATTCATCAGAAAAAAATTGGAAAGTACCTTTTGAAACAATCGATTTTTCTAAAATCCAGAATATTAAGAAAGGAACTGAAGCAGCTGTTTTTTCAACAGGAACCATTATCGAAAATGTTTTGGAAGCACTGAATTTTGATACCGGTTTTTTCTCGGTATATCATTTTTTACAGATAAAGCCCCTAAATGAAAAAGCTATTGTTGATTTAATCGAAAGGTATCAAACCATCATCACGGTAGAAGAAGGAGTGATTAATGGCGGATTTGGCAGTATGATAAATCAGATTGTTTTAAAAAACAAATTAAAAGTTACGATAATAAACCTGGGAGTACCCGATGAATTTATAGAGTACGCCACCGTAAACGAACAATTTATTTATTGCGGATTAGACAGCTTATCCATGCAAAATTTATTTAAAAAAGTAAGTAATGTATCAATTTAGAATAATTGTATTTTTTATGTTTTTTTCAGCAATTGGCTTTTCACAAACAGTCGATTCGCTCGAAATGGAAAAAAAGCAAAAAAGTATAGACGCTTTTTACAGAACACAATTTTCGGTTTTTGACACCTTGGTTAAAAAAAATGACACTATTTTTATACGACCAATCACGGTGGAACCCAAAATGGTTTTGCAGGATTCTGTTTTAATGGAACTTAAGTCGGGCGATGTGCAACAAGTGGTGGTTTCTACTTTTGAAGTAACCAAACGCAATAAAAATACCGATTTAGCTTACTTCTTAATTCCTAAACCCAATGGTTTTGTTTACGACAGAACACCACGTGCCAATTCGCAGATTTTTTACGATGCGTTATCTCCCATTCGGTCTGAGTTAAGTTTTTGGAAAAAGACCAACAGTGTTGGATTGGATATCAATCAGGGAACGTTTTCAAACTGGAGTGCCGGTGGGTATAGTTCGGTCTCCGGAATTGTGAAAGGCGACTTTTCAAGAAATTACGAAAAGGGCAGAACCGTTTGGCAAAATGAGTTGAAAGTGCGTTACGGGTTGAACAAACAAGAAAATGTAGAATTGCGGAAAACAGATGATGTTTTAAGTATCAATTCTTCTTTTGGTTACAAATCATCGGTCAAATCGAACTGGTATTATTCTGCCAAAATGACCCTAAACACGCAAATGGCTAACGGTTACGCTTATCCCGATGTAGAAAATCCTATTTCGCGGGCATTTGCACCGGCATATTTATTTGTGGGTATCGGTTCTGAATTCTTTAAAAATAATTTTAAGGTGTATATTTCACCCCTTACCTTGAAATCAACATTGGTTTTAGACGATGTTTTAGCAAACAAAGGAGAGTTTGGTTTAGAAGGCGGTGTTTTTGACGAAAACGGTAATTTGCTGAAAGCAGGACGAAAATCTAAAAATGAATTGGGTTTTCTTTTTACAACCGAATGGAATAAAACGTTAATGAAAAACGTTTCATTAAAAAATAATTTAACTTTATATACCGATTATCTGAATAATTTTGGAAATGTTGATGTGGACTGGCAGCTTATGTTAGAAATGAAAGTAAACAGCTTGTTAAAAGCAACTTTAGGTGGACATTTGATTTATGATGATGATATCAAGAACAAGCGCGATGTTGACGGTGTGCAGATAACCGAAGGTCCGCGGGTACAGTTTAAACAATTGCTAAGCGTTGGCTTGGTTTATAATTTTTAACAAATGAAACTATTTCTTAACATATTGTTTTTGTTGGTTTCGGTAACGGCGATTTCTCAGGCTACCGACAGCTTACCCGCATTAGACAGAACCATAAAAGTAACAGATCCTTTTTACAGGGAAGATCAGTTTTATGTGGGAATAACACATAGCATATTACGACAAAATTCGGACGATTTTTCACAACGTACCATTTCGATCGGAACCACTTTTGGATTTCTAAGGGATATTCCACTAAATAAACAACGAACCGTTTCTATTGCTCCCGGTTTTGGATTTGCATTTTATAATCTGCGGCACAATCTTGTTTTAACTAACGAAAACCCTGTTGTTTTTGATATTGATAACGATCCGGAAAAGAACGTTCATAAACTGTCATACATAGAAATCCCGATTGAAATTAGATGGAGAAATTCTAAAGTACACTCGCACAAATTCTGGCGGATTTATACAGGTGTCAAATACAGTTATCTGCTAAATTCAACTTCAAAATATAAAGGGACATTAGGAAATCAAACATTCAGAGGGACAGATATTTTTGAAAATTCTAATATAGGCGTATATGTTGCTGCCGGGTTTAACACTTGGAATTTTTATGCTTATTACGGTTTTAAGCCGTTGTATAAGAAAGATTTGATCAATGAAAACATCAATATGTTGAATGTAGGGTTAATGTTTTACATCTTATAAAACAAGATAAACGACGGTACAAAACCAATCAACGCGCCCAGAATAATTTCTACGTTGGTATGCGCCCTTAAATAAAGCCTTGCTGATGCTACCAAGCCAATTATTAACAATAGAATCGGTAAAATAATATATGGATTAAGGTAGTAAGTGGTAGTTTGGTTTATAAACAACGGAATGACACTGCAAACGCTTGCTACGTGTACGCTGTACTTACGTTTTAACAACACACCAAAAAACAGCAGGGTATAAGAAATACAATAAGCTATAAAAAAAATTTTCAGGGCAGAATTAGAAACGTTTTCCCATACTTTAAAAACAAGTATGTTAATTATTACAATATTTAAAAATACAGGAGCTGCGCGTTCTTGAACATTTTTAACCATTACCGACGATTTTAGCAATCCTAAAGATTTTAGAAAAAAGTAAATGCATACCGGTAATAAAAACGTCATTAAAAACGTTTGCCCGGTTGCTACAAAACGTTCTACAGGAATAAAAAAATCAGCATTTAATAAGTAAAAACATCCTGTAATTATTGTAGGAATAAGTACAGGATGAAAAATATATGATATTATTTTTGCTGCGTATTTCATTAAATTTTTCTGCGCATCCGTGCTACGGGAATGTCTAATTGTTCGCGATATTTTGCAACAGTTCGCCGTGCAATCGGGTAACCTTTTTCTTTAAGCATGTCGGCAAGTTTGTCATCGGGTAGTGGTTTTTGTTTGTCTTCTTCCTCAATGATATTTTGCAATATTTTTTTAATTTCAATAGTTGACACTTCTTCTCCCTGATCGTTTACCATGGCTTCAGAAAAGAAATCCTTAATCAGTTTAGTACCGTAAGGTGTATCTACATACTTACTGTTGGCAACGCGTGAAATAGTAGAAATATCCAACCCAACCATATCGGCAATATCTTTTAAAATCATCGGTCGGATTTTGGTTTCGTCGCCGTCTAAAAAATATTCTTTTTGATATTCAATAATGGCACTCATGGTTACAAACAAGGTTTCCTGACGCTGTTTAATGGCATCTATAAACCACTTGGCTCCGTCTAACTTTTGTTTGATAAATTGAACGGCATCTTTTTGTGCTGACGATTTTTCGTTAGTTTCCTTATAGGTTTGCAACATTTCCTGATAATCCTTAGAAACGTGTAATTCCGGGGCATTTCTGCTGTTTAGTAATAATTCTATTTCACCGTCTTCTACTTTTACCGTAAAATCGGGAATGATGTGTTCCACAGCTCTTGAATTGCCCGAAAAACTTCCGCCCGGTTTAGGGTTCAGTTTTTCAATTTCATCAATTGCTTTGCGAAGCTGCGATTGTGAAACGCTGTATTTCTGCAATAATTTATCGTAATGTTTTTTGGTAAATGCATCAAACTGATTTTCAACAATGTCTTTAGCCAAATCAATCCATTCGTTAGGCGTTTTATTTTGTAGCTGCAACAACAGGCATTCCTGTAAATCACGTGCGCCCACACCGCTTGGCTCCAACTCATGAATGATGTTTTCTAAAATATCTTGCACTTGTTCTTCAGAAGAGTAAATACCTTGCGTAAACGCCATATCATCTACAATATCCTGAATGTCACGACGAATGTATCCCATATCGTCCATACTGCCAATCAAGAATTCGGCAATGGTTCGTTCTTCGTCTGTTAGAATAAAAGTATTTAGCTGTTCAATTAAGCTTTGATGAAAACTGATTTGTGCTTCAATCGGCATAAAAGTTTCCTCATCGTCGTCACTGTAATTATTGCTTTTAAGTTTGTAATCGGGTATTTCGTCATCACTTAAATAATCGTCGATATTGATGTCTTCCGTATCAATATGATCGTTATCGTAATCGTCGTAATCATCGTCGTTATCCTGAAATTCATCTGCTTCATTCAAATCATCTTTGCCCGATTCCAATGCCGGGTTTTCTACCAATTCTTCTTTTAATCGTTGTTCAAATGCAAGCGTAGGCAATTGAATCAATTTCATTAATTGAATTTGCTGTGGCGATAATTTTTGCGATAATTTTAACTGTAAATTCTGCTTTAACATTTTATAATGCTCCTTGTAACTTTATTATTTAAAAAAAGTTTGACACAAACTAATTACTCAAAAATACTAAATAATTAGTGTTGTGTCAAACTTAATATGTTATAAAATCTTGTGAAAGATTTTTTAAAATTCTGCACTTCCCGGTGTTCTTGGGAATGGAATTACATCGCGGATGTTTGTCATTCCTGTTACGAACAATACCAAACGTTCAAATCCTAAACCAAAGCCCGAGTGAACTGCCGAACCAAAACGGCGAGTGTCTAAATACCACCACAATTCTTCTTCAGAAATGTTTAAGGCTTTCATTTTTTCAACTAAAACGTCGTAACGTTCTTCACGTTGTGATCCGCCAACAATTTCACCGATTCCCGGGAATAGAATATCCATTGCACGAACTGTTTTGCCGTCTTCGTTCAAGCGCATATAAAATGCTTTGATTTTTGCGGGATAATCAAACAAAATTACCGGACATTTAAAGTGTTTTTCTACTAAGAAACGCTCGTGTTCACTTTGAAGGTCAGCACCCCATTCGTCAATTAAATACTGGAATTTTTTGTTTTTGTTGGGTTTAGATGCTTTTAAAATATCGATAGCTTCTGTGTACGAAACGCGTTTAAAATTGTTGTCTAAAACAAAATTCAATTTTTCAAGCAGGGTCATATCAGAACGCTCAGCCAGCGGTTTTGATTTTTCTTCATCGATCAAGCGAGTTTCTAATTGTTTTAAATCGTCTTCACATTTTTCAAGTGTGTATTTGATAACCGATTTAATAAAATCTTCCGCTAAATCCATATTGGCATCTAAATCATTGAAAGCAACTTCGGGCTCAATCATCCAAAACTCGGCTAAATGGCGTGAAGTGTTTGAATTTTCCGCTCGAAATGTTGGTCCAAAGGTATAAATAGAACCCAATGCCATGGCGTATGCTTCACCTTCTAACTGCCCAGAAACAGTTAAATTGGTGTGTTTTCCAAAAAAATCTTCTTTGTAATTAATGCTTCCGTCTTCGTTTCTTGGAGCAGATCCGTCTAATGGTAATGAGGTAACTTGAAACATTTCACCGGCACCTTCTGCATCAGATCCCGTAATTACAGGCGTGTTTACATAGAAAAATCCGTTTTCCTGAAAATATTTGTGCACGGCATAAGCCAGCGTGCTGCGAACACGCATAATGGCACCAAACATATTGGTACGCACGCGTAAATGGGCATTTTCACGTAAAAATTCTAACGAGTGCTTTTTAGGTTGCATGGGATATTTTTCAGGATCCGAATCGCCTAAAATCTCTAATGCCGAAACCTGAATTTCGTATTTTTGACCTTTTCCCTGGCTTTCAACCAATGTTCCTTTAATACTTAATGCCGCACCGGTTGTAATGCGTTTTATGATTTCCTCGGCAAATGCGTCTAATTCTAAAACACATTGAATGTTGTGAATGGTAGAACCGTCGTTTAATGCGATAAACTGGTTGTTTCTGAATGTACGAACCCAACCTTTGGCTACTACTTCCTGTAAAAGACTTGACCCTGATAAAAGATCCTTAATCTTAGTATGTTTCATTATTTATATTGCTATAATTTAAGATATCATATTCTATAGTCTGCAAATGTACAATTTTTATTTTTACATCGTTTAATTATTAATAATTATGGAATAGTTATTGAGTAAGGTCAAATTAAACAAAAAACATGAAAAAAATACTGTTGTACTTGATATTATTACTGATGTCACTTTCAACTTTTGGACAAAACATAAAAGACAGTTTTATAAAAAATCAGAAAATTGAAACTAAAATTACTTTAGATGAAAATTTAGAATTATTGGTTCTGAATGAAGGATATAAAGTTTTTTTAAGCACCAACAGTTTATTGGAAATCGATTATTACGACTCTATGTTCAATGATAAAGAACTAAAAGGCAAAATAAAGAAAATAGGTTCTTACAACATTCTTTATTATTCTACTTTTGATCAGGAACTATTGAAAGGTAAAGTGAAGGCAATTGGCAATTATAAGATTACATACTATGATACTTTTTCTGCGAAAATTTTACAGGGAAAAATAAAAACAATAGGTGAAATAAAGTTTGAATATTATGACGACTTTAGCCCAAAAGATCTACAAGGGAAACTGAAAAAGATTTCGGGAGGAAATGATCCACAAATTAATAATATCTTTGATTTAAATTTTTAGTTACAAAAAATGAATTGGATTTTATTAGTTATCGGCGGGTTGTTTGAAGTTGCTTTTACCTATTGTATTGGCCGGGCAAATGATGCCAGTGGTACAGAAAAATACTTATGGTATATAGGTTTTTTAATCAGTGTTTCAATAAGTATGGCATTGTTGATCAAGGCAAGTAAAACCTTACCTTTAGGTACTGCTTATGCCGTGTGGAGTGGAATAGGAGCGGTAGGTTCTGTAACAATGGGGATCTTATTTTTTAAAGAACCAGCAGATTTTTGGCGTATGTTTTTTATATTTACGTTAATTGGTTCTATTGTGGGCTTAAAAATGGTTTCGGCACATTAATAATTTTTTTTATGAGATTTATTTGTAGTATTTTTTGTTTAATAATGTTGATTTTGGAAATATTGAGCGATTTATACTACCTGAACCATCTGAAGGTTATATAGACAATTAATTAAAGAAATAAATAAAATAACGATAAAAATGAGCATTAAAAAAGCAATACTAATTGAATTAGAGCGCGAAAAAGAAAATACAAAACGTATTATCAGTCGGTTAGATGATGACAAATTTAGTTACAAACCTCACGAAAAATCAATGACAATGGGGCAGTTGGCAAACCATATTGTAGAACTGCATAATTGGGTCGATTATATAATCAATAAAGAAGTGTTTGATTTTCATACCGATTATAAACCATCAACGCTAACATCGGTTGATGAATTATTAGAAGCACTGGAAAATGGTTTTGAAAAAAACAAAGCCATTATAGAACAAATGGACGAAAACGTGGTATTTGAAAACTGGACGATAAAAGCAGGCGATCACGTGATGGCCTCCATGCCAAAGACAGGTGCGTTGCGATTTATTGTAACCAATCATTTAGTGCATCACCGCGGGCAGTTAACCGTTTATATGCGTTTGTTGGATATTCCTGTTCCGGGTGTTTACGGACCATCGGCAGATGATAAAGCTTAAAAAAAGAGCCGGAAGAGATTTCGGCTCTTTTTTTATTTTTTGCTTAACAGTATTTCGTTTTTATTTAAAGTAATTTTATCGGTTGAATGATAATATAGAAATTCAGATATTATCTTTTTTAACGATTACTTATGAAAATTCTGGTAATAGAAGACGAAATCCAGTTGCAGAGGACCATTGTAGAATTCCTGAACAATGAGAAAATCTTAGTAGAATCCGCAACCACGTTTAAAGAGGCTTTAGATAAAATTATTTCGTTTGATTACGACTGCATTCTCTTAGATATTATGCTGCCCGACGGCAGTGGAATGGATATTTTAAAAGAGTTGAAAAAGCTACAGTCAAAAGCTTCTGTGATTATTCTTTCGGCTAAAGACAGCGTAGAGGATAAGGTAGAAGGTTTGCTTGTAGGTGCCGATGATTACCTGGCAAAACCTTTTCATTTTGCAGAATTGCTGGCAAGGATAAAAGTAGCTTTGAGAAAAAATCAACAGAACGGAAACGCATTGTTGCAATACAAAAACATTGTGGTAAACCCCGAAGACCGTATGGTTACCGTTGCTGGTAAAGAGTTAAAACTCAATAGAAAAGAATACGATTTGTTATATTATTTCATGCTTCGTCCGGAAAAAGTAATGCAGAAAACCACATTGGCAGAAACCGTTTGGGGCGATCATATTGAATTTGCCGACAACTTGGACTTCATCTATTCGCAAATAAAAAACCTTCGTAAAAAACTAAAAACCGCTCATTCCGAAGCCGATATTCAGGCGGTTTATGGCGTAGGTTATAAATTACAGTAAAATGAAAGTGTCTTTAAAAAATTATTCGTTCCGGTATCTGGTGCCGTTGCTTTTTGTGGTTATGGGCATCTGGGCATTTTTGTTCTATAAAACCATTGTTGATGAAGTTTATGACAATATCGACGACGGATTGAAAAATCAGAAAATAGAAATAATCAGAGAAGCTTATGTAGATCCAAACATAACGAAAGTAAACGAATTTGGCGTGAATCAGTTCCGTATCTTAAAGGTTTCAGATGACGATTACGATGAGAGCAACCACTTAACCACCGAAATGGTTTTTATGCCTTATGATGGCGAAAACGAACCGTACAGGGTGTTGCGAACTGGTTTTCACGGCGTAGATAAAGAAAAATACATCTTGGAAATCAGAACTTCAATGATGGAAGAAGACGATATGATCTTTAATTTATCGATTTCATTAATTGTCTTGTATATATTGATTTTATTAAGTGCCTTAGTCATTCATCAAGTGGTTATCCGCAAGGCGTTAAAACCTTTTTATGCCATTTTAGATCAAATCAAACAATATCGTTTAGGTAAAAATACTCAGATACAATCGGTAAAAAGCAATGTTATTGAATTTGCGAGTTTAGAAGAAGAAGTTATTGAAATGATTGACCGCAACGAGGAAATGTACCAACAGCAAAAACTGTTTATAGAAAATGCTTCGCACGAACTGCAAACACCCTTGGCGGTAACGATAAACGAACTGGATCTGGTGTTAGAAAATACCGATATGCCCGAAAAAGAGTATCTCAAAATTACTGCTGCCAAAGACGCGCTGTGGCGAATGGTGCATTTAAATAAATCGCTGTTGATGCTTTCGCGTATTGACAACCACCAGTATAAAATGACCGATGAGGTTAATTTTACCGAAGTGCTTCAAAACGAATTAGAGACTTTAAGTTCAATTATAGAAGAAAAACAACTTTATGTACAATTTGAGAAGAAAGGCGATTTTATAGTGAAATTTCACCCTGAAATGGCTCGTGTTTTACTTTCAAATCTGTTGCGGAATGCGATAAAACACAATAATGAAGAAAAAAAACTTTTGATTTTGATTGATACAACCGAATTGAAAATTGCCAACAGCGGCAGCCACATTCCACTCAATCCAAAATTGATTTATGAGCGTTTTTATAAGCAGGGAACCGCCAAAAACAGTAACGGATTGGGGCTTTCTATTGTAAAAAGCATCGTTGAAAAACAAAATGCTATTGCACTTTCTTATTCATTTTTAAACAACCTGCACGAATTTAAAATCACAAAAAAATAAATTCCTAATTCTTTCCTAATTTGGTTCTGAACTTTGCTTTGTAATATTAAATAAATAAAATGATGAAAAAGTTAGTTGTAGCAATTGCTTTATTGGTAGGAAGTGTAACTTTTGCACAAGACCGTGTAATTACTTTTAGCGAATTGCCAAAAGCAGGTCAGCAGTTCATAACCAAATATTTTGGTGCAAAACAGGTAAGTTTAGTAACGTTAGACGACGATTATCTTTCTAAGGATTATGAATTGGTTTTAACCAACGGAACAAAAATCGAGTTTGCGGGCAACGGTGAATGGAAAGAGGTTGATGGCAAACGGAACGCAATTCCCACCGGATTTATTCCTCAAAACATTCTTTCTTACGTTAAAAAGAGTTTTCCAAACACAGAGATTGTGAAAATTGAAAGAGAACGGTTGGGGTACAGTGTAGAATTAACCAATGGTTTAGATTTAGATTTTAACAGTAAAGGTGATTTTTTACGTGTAGATGATTAATAGAATATATAGAAAATGCGCTGTGAGTATAAGAATTCACAGCGTATTTTTTATTTAGATTATTACAAAACAGGATGAGTGGAACCTACATATTCTAACACCTGAACTTTATGAGAGTTGTTCAATCCGCTATCGTCTCTCATCTTTTGAAAATTTAAAAACGATGGGGTATTTAATACTTCGTTTTGAATTTGTTCGTCTTTGTAATTAGAAACATGCGTAAAAGTAATGCCATCATCATTCAAGAAAACGGCATAGTTAAATCGAGATTGGTCTAATTGTTTAAAATCGTTTAAAAATACTGAAATATTCTTTTTGTTTTCAGTGACAAATTCAGGGTTTACGGTATAACTTACAATTACGTGTATCATATTATTATTCGTTAAAATTATTTTCAATGAAAGATTGTATCAGCTCAATAAAACAATCGGTTTCCAGGTTACTCAGCGTGTGATTCCACTTGCCGGTAATTATTTGGTTGTTTTCGTGCAAACGTTGATAGGTGTAGTTATAATCTAAAACTTCATCATTTTCTCCCAAGATAATCAAGCCGTTTGATAAATTTTCAGATGGATTTTTTAATTGATTTGCCAATTGCACCGTAAATAAATGATTGTCTATTTTGCGTTGTTCCACATTTAACAACGGATTAATCAATATAAATGAAGCGTTTGCATTACTGCCAGAAAATAGTTCCATTAACTGATATGCAAAATTTCCACCGGTTGATGACCCAATGAAACAGAAAGGTTTTTCTATATCAACCTGGTCGTTTATTTGTTGGGTTAACTGTGAGATAATATCTGTTTGAAATTCGTTCCATTCCAATGCTATGGCAACCGCTCCATTTTCATCGGCATAATTTTTTATCTTTTTAAACTTATTGCTGCCGGCACCTGTTGTTCCAAAACCGTGAATGTATATATACTGCATGTTAAATTATTTTGAGAAAAGCGTAATGGTGTAATCTAACAAACTGTTGTCGCCTAACGTGCCGTGACCCGGAATAATGGTTTTTATTTCAGGATACGCAGCTTTTAAATTTTTTACCGTTTGTGCCCAGTCTTTTTCATTGGCATCTTCTAAATTTCCTTTCCCTGCGTTTAGTTCCTTGATTAAACAGCCGCCAAAAAGAATTTTTTCAGATGGAAAATATCCCACAATATTGTCTTTTGTATGTCCTTCGCCAAAGAAATCAATCAGAACCCGTTCATTGCCAACAGTCATTTCTAATGATTTGTCAAAATGTTCTTGTGGAACAGGAAGTTGTTTTTCCTTTGCAATTTCAATGGTTTTAAAAAAAGCAACCGATGGAATGTGGTGTTTGTGAAACTGATTCAATCCGCCCAAACAATCATCGTGGAAATGGGTGGGAATAACCGCTTTTATATTGCTTTTTAAATCTTGTTGAATCCAAAGAATTAATTCTTCAGAAATTTCGTCGTTTACCGGTGTATCAAAAACAACCGCTTCGCTATTATTTTGAACAATCATTCCGTTACAAGGCACATTGCCAAAACTTTCGGTTTGTAAAAACGATGTATGCTGATATACATTAGGAGATATTTTGGTGATTATCAATGTTTCTGATTGATAAACAATTTGATGTTTTGATTGATTTTTTGATGAAGAACAGCTGCAAATGCACGCTGATAAAAACATCAGAAGGATAGTTTGGATAAATTTCATTTTACAGATTTTACCCAAAAATACAAAAACAAAAAATCCGTTTACATTTTGAAACGGATTTTTACGACTTAAATTTTCGTTATTTTGTTATTTACACCCGCAATTGCAGTTAATAATTTACCGTTTGCTGCCGATGTTTTCTTGTAGTTTACTTTGTTACCGGTACCTTCAATACTAACCGATTTAACATCATCTACTGTAACCGTATTATCAACACCTTCAATTTTAATCGTGTTGCATGCTCCGGTAATGGTAACTTTATTGTTGGTTCCTTCAATTCTAATGACTTCGTCACCGGTTGCTTCAACTGTTTTTGTAATACCCACACCTTCAATCACAATTTCTTTTTGAGTGGTAGTGGTTTTTTCAACCGATGAAGAACTACCTATTTGAGCGTCAACCGATATAATTCCCAAACATAAAATAGTAAGTACAGATAATATCTTTTTCATAATTTAAACTTTTGATATAAAAATACAATTTTAATGCCAGAATTACAATTTTATACGATCAAAAAAACGCTACTCAATTGAGTAGCATTTGTAGTTATACTTTCATGATTTCTGCTTCTTTTTCAGCAAAAATTTCATCTATTTTTTTAATGTAAGCGTCGGTTAATTTCTGAACGCGGTCTTCGGCGTCTTTACAAACATCTTCAGAAGTTCCCTCTTTTTCCTGTTTTTTAATGTCGTTGTTAGCATCTTTACGGGCGTTACGGATAGATATTTTAGCATCTTCGGCTTCAGATTTTGCCTGTTTTGCTAAATCTTTACGACGTTCTTCTGTTAACGCAGGAATATTAATAATAATCATATCGCCGTTGTTCATTGGGTTCAAACCTAAATTAGCAACCATAATGGCTTTTTCAATAGGTTGTAACATGTTTTTTTCCCAAGGTGTAACGGTTAATGTACGCGGATCGGGCACATTGATGTTTGCTACCTGCGACAAAGCGGTTGCCGAACCGTAATAATCTACAAAAACAGCACCCAACATTTGCGGGTTTGCTTTACCGGCACGAATGTTTAACAAGGATTTCTTTAAGTGATCAATAGATCCCTCCATTGATTCTTTTGCTTCGTCTATAATAAAATTAATTTCTTCTGTCATAACTGTATATTTTCTGTTAATAAACGGTTGTGCCAATAGTTTCGCCTTGGCAAACTTTTAATAAATTATTTTCTTTATTCATGTCGAAAACAACAATGGGCAGATTGTTTTCCTGGCTTAATGTAAAAGCGGTAGTATCCATTACGTTTAACCCTTTGTCTAACACATCTGCAAACGAGATGGTTTCGTATTTAACGGCATTCGGATCTTTTTCAGGGTCGGCAGTGTAAACACCATCAACACGAGTACCTTTTAAGATAACATCGGCCCCCACTTCAATACCTCTTAAAACAGCAGCGGTATCGGTTGTAAAATACGGATTTCCTGTTCCGGCACCAAAAATTACAATGCGTCCTTTTTCCAGATGGCGCGTAGCTCTGCGTTTAATGTAAGGCTCTGCAATAGCTTCAATTTTTAAGGCAGTTTGCAAACGGGTAAGCATTCCGGCATCTTCTAAAGCACCTTGTAATGCCATACCGTTAATTACAGTAGCAAGCATTCCCATATAATCGCCCTGAACGCGATCCATTCCTTTACTTGCACCGGCAACACCTCTAAAAATGTTTCCTCCGCCAATTACAATGGCTACTTCAACACCTAAATCAACAACTTTTTTTATTTCTTGTGCGTATTCGGCCAAACGGTTAGGGTCGATACCATACTGGTTATCACCCATTAAAGCTTCGCCGCTTAATTTTAGAAGTATTCTTTTGTATTTCATCTCGAGGAAAAATTTATTTGCAAATATACCATTTTTGCTATTGTTTAAAAATGTATGTAAGAATTAATTTGAAAGCTGTGAAGTTTAAAGTTCAAAGCCGAATGACGTTTGACTTTATGACATTTGCCTTTCAACTCAAAACACTATTTTATCTTTGATCTTTTCAAAGTTTTGTTTTGCTTCGTGGTAGCCAATATCAAAAATCTCGTCCATTCTTTTCTTTGACGTCTCAAAAGTACTGTAATTTGCCAGTTTTTCCGGTTGGATGTGCCAGTCGCACAATTCGTTTTGGGGAAAAGTATTTTGCATCATCATGATTTCAAAAGCCCGTAATGCCACCGATTTGATCGAGGTAAACCGGGTTTGATTATACATTAACACCGGATTGACATTGCTGCCGATTAAAAAATCGCAACGCCCTTGAATGGTATTTACCGGATAATTATTTAAAATACCACCATCGCTGTAAATACGGTTGTTGATCACAACCGGAGAAAACACACCGGGAAAAGCACTTGAAGCGAGAATTGCCGAAACTACTTTGGTGTTTTTGTGAAAGATCTTCAACTTGCCCCGCTCAATTTCGGTAGCCGAAATGTATAATTCTATTTCTAAATCTTTTATGGTTTTGTCGCCAAATTCTCTTTCAAGGTATCGTGCAAATTGGTCTGCATCTAAAAAACCGGCTTTTCTGAAGGATAAATGCGACCAACTAAATAGATTCACCGATTTAAAAAAACTTAAAATATCTTTGGGTGTCATTCCGTTGGCATACAATCCACCTACAATAGAACCTGCACTTGTACCCGATATAATTTCCGGAAAAATGTTCTGTTCTGTTAAAAATTGCAACACCCCTGCGTGGGCAATGCCTTTGTGACCTCCGCCTGAAAGAGCTAATCCAAAAACAGTTGAGCTGTTATTCATTGTTTGTAACGTTAAATCGTTATTTTTGCATAAAATTACAAATTATGCAGGCGATATACCAAAAAGCATTGAAAAATTCGATGTCATATAATGATTATTTAAATTTGATTGATGAAAAAATCAGCCAGAATGCTTCAACCGGACACGAACAAAACGAGATGCTAACCGATTTTACCAAGCTAAACCGTGCACGAATGAAGCGGTTAGATAAAACACAGGAAATCCTTCCCCAGTTAGAAGCTGCCGTAAAACAAATAAACCAGAAACAAATTTGGCTGGTACTTACTGAAAGCTGGTGTGGCGATGCGGCACAGCATGTTCCGGTTTTTAATAAGCTTTCGGCTATTAATCCATTCATTGATTTGCGATTGGTTTTACGTGATGACAATGATGAATTAATGCAGAAATATTTGACCAATGGCGGACGTTCCATCCCAAAATTAATTGCTGTTTCTGGAGATTTGCAGACTGAATTATTTACATGGGGACCTCGACCGGCAACTGCTCAAGTTGAAGTAAAACACTTGTTAGACCAAGAAGGTGGTTTTAACGATAAAGTTAAAGAAGGTATCCAGATTTGGTACAACAACGATAAAGGTGTTTCATTGCAGAATGAACTTATAGAGATATTAAAAAACGCAGCTAATTAAGCTGTGTTTTTAAGTTATTTCAACAAAGCATTTGTTCTTTTAATAGCTTCGGCATCTTTGTAATCCAACCATTGCTGACCATTGCGTTTGCGCATAAAATTATCGTACAAACGGTTAAATACTACATTTTTTAATCCGTTGAATAAATTTTTAGGACGCCCGGCCAACGATCGCAAGCTTAACGAAAATCCTGGTGTTTGATATTTCATATAATGCCACCAGCCTTCGGGCATGTACAGCATTTCGCCATGCTGCAAATGTGTGATGTACGGGTTTACCTTTTTTAGTGCAGGGAAACGTTCAAAATCGGGATTGTCAAAATCTATGTCTTCATGGCAAATCCACGAATAGGGTAAACGGTACATGTATTTGGTTTCTTTAGGATCTACCAAAACGCATTGTTTTTTACCGGCAAAATGAAAATGAAAGATGTTTGGAAAATCAATATCGTAATGCATAAAAACTTTTGCATCTTCGCCGCCAAAAAATACCAGCGGTAGGCTTTTTAACAAATGTATTCCAAAATCGGGCCAGCGCATATCGTTTTTCATTTGTGGTGCATCCTTCATTAAATTGTAAAGGAAAATACGCAGATCCGTCGGACCTTTTTCTAAAATGTCAATGTATTCTGCCATGGTCATTTTAAAATCGGGTTCGTTTACTTTTTTGGTATAATCGGTTTTTCTGCTGTCGTAAAGCGGCACTATTTTATCGCCGGCTATTTCTCTTATAAAATCTAAATTCCATTTGGTAAAAGCAGGCCAGTCTTCTATTTGATTGGTAATTACTACAGGTCTTTGTTTCTTGTAATAATTTTCTATGAACTCTTTTTTCGTAAGTTTTGTTACGCGTTCAATTTCTATATAATTAAAACTCATACTTAAATTACAGCTTATAAAATGCTATGATTTATAAATGTAGTGAATTTAACGATTTGTTGTTTTTATTGGATGATTTTTTAAAAAATAAATCCTTAGTTTTTTACGCTAAGGATTGGTGTTTTTTTTATTTAATTCAATGATTTTGTATTATTTAAAGCTGAAAAAGCTTTGTTGGTGGCTTCGGTAATTTTTGCATGGATTCCGTTGCCGTAACTTACCCGGTGAACCCCTAACGCTGCAAATTCATTATATGATTTTAAACCGTCTTTCATAAAAACATTTAAAGGTAATTGGGAAGCCTGCAAAACAGCTTTAATGTCGTTGTCTTCATTAATTAAGGGTACAAAAAATCCGTCGGCACCGGCTTCTTCATAAGTTTTTGTACGTTTTAGCGTTTCATCTAAAGCCGGGGTATGTTTTGTTGTGTAAGTATCAATACGGGCGTTGATATAAATATCTTTTCCTTTTGACTTTAAGTGAGATTTTATGGCTTTTATTTTATCGGCTAAAATAAAACTATCGCCCAATGTACGATCTTTTCCTTTTGTTAAACCGTCTTCCAGGTTAATTCCTAAAATACCGGCATCAACCAGTTTTTCTACATTTTTTGCCACTTCTTGCGGATCATCAGAATAACCCGACTCAAAATCAACAGAAACCAGTAACGAAGTAGCTTTTACGATTTTTTTAACAATAAAAAACATTTCTTCAAACGGAATCACTTCTCCGTCTTCATAACCCAGCATATTGGCAATGGCATGGCTTGATGTGCCTATAACCTGAAAACCGGCTTTTTCTGCGGCTTTTGAACTGATAGCATCCCATGTATTGGCAATTAGCAGGGGGGTACTCTGGTGGTGTAACGATTTTAATTTTTCTAAACTCATAGCTTTATAATTTTCTTGTTCCTTATAAAACTACCATTTTTTAACCGGATAAAAAAATTTAAAGACTATTACTCAAAGTTTAATACAGATAGGTTAATCTTTTCGTCCAAACTCATTCCGCCAGGATTACAACCCGGTTCTCCTTCAGGAATTTCGATGCCCTGTTTTGCAAAGTGTTCTATCCAAACCGGAAAGAAATTATCAGAACCCGGTTCTTTATAAGTCATTGGGAACAGTTTGAAGAAAGGCTCGTTATTGTTTGCTGATTTAAAAGCATCGTAAATTAGTTCGGAACAGTAGTATTTGCCGTTATCGTATAAAAAATCATTGTCGTACGGAACGCCTAACTGCATTTCGCAAAATGCCGCGGCCAATGAAATCAAATGCTGAAAAGGTTCTGTCAAAGTTCCTTTATACACGACGTCAGTCCGTTTTAAAAAATCGTTAATTGGTGTTTTTACTACGCCCTTACTAATGGCTTCATAAACAAAAAAATTGTTGTTATCAGAATAAACCATTCCCACGTGATTGAAATCATTGCCGTTAAAACCTTCGGTAACGGCATTAATGGCATCGCACATGGCTCCGCAATCTACGTTGATAAACAATAAATCACCATTTTTGAGTGCAGGATTTTGTGTAAATGCTGCGTGACTGATTAATAGGAAAAATAATATTTTTTTCATTTTTTGTCTTTAAAAAGAGTACCACCAAAACCAATACCTAATGTACGATAGACTTCATTTTTTAATCGGAAACCGTGGTCTGATACGAACAAAAACAATCGAGATCCACCGCCAAACTCAACCCCGAAATGATAATGATGAAAATCACTGTTTAAATTTCCGCGACCAATAGCAGTATTCCAACCGGAAGCAAATTTAGCATAAATTCTGAAATCGTCTCCCAAAGCAGGCGCTAATGTTAAAGAAGCAGCAAAAGGAACTGTATAGACGTTGTCGAAAACATTAAGATAAATTCCGGAAAAGCCACCTAATTGTATCCATTGTTTATATGAAATTCCATATTCAAAATGTCCGGCAAGTCCGGCTAAAACAAATTTACTTGGTTCTTCCCATTGATTGGTATTGCCATCATAGTAGCTATCTTTATCAGAATTTGGATTGAAGAGCAGCATGTAATCAATGGCGGTATAAGATTGCCAATTTTGAGTGTTTTTCTGAGCAGAACTACTAAGGGACAGTAAAACAAGTATGATTAAAAGAAACTTCTTCATAATAAAAAAACTATTCCGTTTCTTTAAAATTCGGGTTGTAAATTTTTTCAAATGCCAAAGGTTCCATAGCATCGTCCACAGAAAAATTGCCTATTTTAGTTCTGCGTAAAGCAGTCAAATGTCCGCCCGATTGCAATGCTTTTCCAAAATCGAACGCCAATGATCGAATGTAAGTGCCTTTGCTGCAAACCACACGGAAATCAATATCGGGAAGCTCCACTCGGGTAATTTCAAATTCGGTAATTTCAATTTTACGCGATTTAATTTCCACTTCTTCACCGGCACGAGCGTGTTCATACAATCGTTTTCCGTCTTTTTTAATGGCAGAAAAAATAGGAGGATATTGGTCAATTTCTCCGATAAACTGTAAACGGGTTTTCTCGATTAATTCTTTTGTAATGTGTTCGGTAGGGAATGTTTCGTTGATTTCGGTTTCCAAATCATATGATGGAGTAGTGGCTCCCACGGTAATGGTACCCGTATATTCTTTGATTTGCCCCTGCAGTTCAGCGATTCGTTTGGTAAATTTACCGGTACAGATAATCAATAAACCCGATGCCAACGGATCTAACGTGCCGGCGTGCCCAATTTTAAATTTTTTAGGTAAATCCAGATTTTTAATCAAGGCATATTTTATCTTGTTTACCGCTTGAAACGATGACCAGGTCAGTGGTTTGTCAATCAGTAAAATTTGTCCTTCTAAAAATTGCTCTTTGGTTAATTTCTCCATGAATCAACTGGCTGTGTAAAAGTAAATTAATAAAAAAATTCCGATTACAATACGGTACCAACCCCAGAATTTGAAGCCATATTTTGTTAATACGGCAATAAAAGTTTTCACGGCTATTAATGCGGTAATAAAGGCTATAACGTTTCCAATAATAAATAGATTGATGTGATCCTGATCTTGTAAAATCATCTCATATCCTTTCATGTCGTTGCTCCAGGTTTTTACAAAAATGGAGTAAACGGTAACGGCAAGCATGGTGGGAACGGCTAAAAAGAATGAAAATTCTGCAGCGGCTTTTCTGCTTAAACCTTGTGTCATTCCGCCAATAATTGATGCGGCTGAACGTGAGGTACCGGGCATCATTGCCAGACATTGCCAAAAACCAATGGCAATTGCCGTTTTGTACGAAATATCTTTTTCATCGTGAATTTTAGGGTTTTTAAACCATTTGTCAACAAATAAAAGCACAATTCCACCCAAAACCAAAACAGATGAAATAGCGATTTGATTTCCCAGAACGGCTTCAATTTTATCGTCTAACAAATAACCCAATCCCAATGCGGGAATAACAGCAACAGCCAATTTAAAATAAAAATTCAGGTTGCTGAAATCAAAGAATTTTTTCCAGTACAGCACCACGATAGATAAAATAGCACCAAACTGAATAGAAACCTGAAACATCTTTAAAAATTCAGATTCTTCCATTCCCAAAAGGGCTGCGGTGAATCCCATGTGTGCCGTAGATGAAATCGGCAAATATTCGGTCAGTCCTTCAACAATTGCAATGATGATGGCTTGTAATAAATCCATTTAAAGTGTTTTTATGATTGTTTTTTTGGCGATTTAAAGATGGAATAAATGCAAATTCCAAAACCAATAAAAATAACTGTTGGCGCCAAGCGAATGCGTCTGAAACTGAAAACAGCTTCGTTAAACACATTTGGATCTTCACTGTTTCCGCCAGCCATTAATAAAAATCCTAAAGCAATTACAGCTACACCTGTTAATAAAACGATGTAGTTTTCTTTACTGAACAAAAAAGTTTTTTCGGTAGTATTTTTCATAGATTATAAGTATAAATCGTCTGATTTTAAATTTAAAAAACGTTGTGTGGCAAAATAAGTGCTTATGTAAGTGATGACTATACCCACAACAAACACGGCGCCACACACCATGAAAATAGATTTTGAATCGCTCATTAACCCCAGGGTTGGTAATTTTTTATCGGCATACGATGTTAAACTCAAAATACCGATAATCGCCAGAACAGAACCAATCATTCCCAGTTTTACGCTGTTCCAAATGAACGGTTTGCGAATGAACGATTTTGTAGCTCCGACCATTTGCATGGTTTTAATGATGAATCTTTTAGAATAGATAGATAACCGCAAGGAACTATTGATTAACAACATGGCTATAACTGCAAAGAAAACACTTATTATCAACACCCAAAAGCTGATGGTTTTAATGTTTTTATTAACCAGATCAACCAATTGCGAATCGTAAACCACTTCGTCAACCAAAGGGTTTTCTTTAATAGAAAGTTCAATGTTTTTAATAGAATCCCGCTCTACATATTCACCGTTAAAATGCAAATCAAATGAGTGTTGTAGCGGGTTAAACCCTAAGAATTTTACGAAATCTTCGCCAATGGTTTTTTGATGCTCGTTAGCAGCTGAATCTTTATGTACGAAAGTAAGGTCTTTTATAAATTTCTGTTGTCCTAATTCGGTTTGATAAGTTGCCAATTGGTCTTCATTTACATTTTCTTTAAAGTAAATAGACATGGGGATATTCTCTTTGAAATTGTTCGATATTTTTTCGTAATTAATAACGAACATTCCTAATGATCCCAACAAAAACAACACTAAAAAAATACTTAAAACAACCGAAAAGTAAGAAGATATTAATCTGCGGTTTTGATATTTTTCGTACGCTGTAGCCATAACAAGTTTTATTTTTTAAAGGGTAAAAATAGTAAAGAAAATTGTTTTTGTACCTATAATGGAATGAATTAATTTATTTAGGCTAATCGTTTTTTATAAATATTAACAAGAATTTAGCTTAATTAGGGTTCTGCTCAAAATAATCGATGGCTTCTTTAATTGCGTTATTTAAAGAGGAATATTGGACGTTAAGTTCCTGAATTGATTTTTGATTAGTGTAATAATTTTTTACACAAAGCGTTTTCATGTTTGATGAACTTAAACTTGTTTCAATGTTCAGTTTCCGCATAAAACTTCCAAAAGTACCAACGGTCAGCAATAAAAAATTGGGAATTGGAATTAAAATCTGCTTTTGGTTACTAATACTGCGTAATTCCTTAAAGAAAGTCTTATAAGATAAATTAGTTCCTGCAATCAGATATTTTTCTCCTGAAGCTCCCTTATGGAACGCATTTATTATGGCATTTACAACGTCTTTAACCGGAACAAAATTTTTTCCACCGGGCGGATAAAATACAATACGTTTTTTTAAACCCATCAATATAATTTTTCCGGAACTCGGTTTACTGTCGTAGGCACCAATCATAAAGGTAGGGTTCAGGATTTTTACCTGTATTTCTTGGTTTTGGGTAAGGAGGTATTTTTCGGCTTGTAATTTACTCTGTGCATAAAACAGTTTGGCAAAAGGTTTTTGGATCTTTTTTGTTTCGTTTCCTAATGCTTTTAGACTTCCATATCCGATGGTATTTGCCGAACTTATAAAAATAAATTGTGCTACTTTTTGTTCTTTCGCTTTTTCAAATAAGCGGATAGTCGCATCATAATTAGTTCTTTCATAATCAGCATATTTAATTAAATGTGTACCGGTTTCGGCAGCAATGTGTACAACAATGTCTGTTTCGTTTAAATATTTGTCGTAATCTCCCCACAGATCCATTTGTACCAAGTTTAAATTACCGTTTCGTTTTCCGATGTATTTATCGGGATTTCTGATAATGGCTGTTACCTCATAATCGAGGTCTAACAATGCGTTTGCCAGGTTGGTTCCTAACAAGCCGGTAATCCCGGTTATAAAGATTCTTTTCATGGTGTAATGGTTAATTCTTTTTTGATTTTATTGGTTAGCATAGGAAGTTTTATCCAGATAGGAAGGATTCTTAAACACAGCCAGCTAAAGCGATTAACCATAATTACCGTATCTCTTTTCTCTAATTGCTGAATACAGTATTTAGCTACTTTTTCCGGTTTCAACGCAGTCATATTTGCTAAAAAGCCCTGACCTTCGATTCGTTTGGTGGTGTCCTCATTGGTTTTCATCGGACCAGGGTTTACGACGCTAACAAATATGTTCGTTGCTTTTAATTCTTGATACAATCCTCTTGAAAACGAATGAATAAAAGCCTTTGATGCGGGGTAAACCGTTTTATAACCTATCGGAGAAAATGCAGCAAGACTCGATACATTGAGAATGTAGGATTTATCCTGCTTTTTTAGGTTTGGTAATAATTGATGTGTCAATAACGTTGTTGCCATAACATTAATCTGAATGATTTTTTCAATGTATGCCGATGAAGCTTCATCGAATTTTTTGGTGCCACCCACACCGGCATTGTTGATTAATATTTTAACGGCATAGTTTTCATTAATCCAGTGAGCCAGTGTTAATACGTTTTCTTGCGTACTTAGATCGGTTTCGTAATGAACGGCACGGATTCCGAATAGTTCCTGAAAATTTTTACATAAATCAGACAATCCTTCATTGGGTAAACTAATGAGGATAAGATTGATTTTTTTCTGAGCCAGTTCTTGAGCAAACGATTTTCCCAAACCCTGACTCGCTCCTGTAATTACAGCAAATGTTTCTTTCATTTTGAAAAAGATAAATTAATGCTGTAAAACTACTGGTCGGCTTACCTTTAAATGCCCTGATTTATAGATGCGAACAACTAAATTTTAAAAATAGTTAATTGATTTGTAATCAATTCATTATGTGTTTGTGTTTATAAATTAGAACGTTTTTTTCGGTATTCGGTCGGCGTGTATGAAGTCATTTTTTTAAAAGTGGTGTTAAAAGATGTTTTAGAATTAAATCCGGATTCAAAACCTATCGCTAATATGTTTAAATGATCCCACTTCGGGTTTGTTAATAATTCTTCCGCTTTTTGAACTCTGTATTTGTTTATGAAATGGAAAAAATTCTCATTAAAACCGTTATTGATCACATAGGAAAGCTGGTGGCTCGAAAGTTGTAATTTTTCTGACAGTTTCACTAAATTAAGTTCGCTGTCTAAATAAGGTTTTTCGCGTTCCATTAATTGAAGCAGGTGGTGCTTTAAAGTATCAAGTTCGTCGTCGCTCAATAATTTGTTCTTTGGTGTTTCATTATTGTTTTCAGAGTTATCCAAAGGTTCGATGGTTTTCTCAATATCCAATCCTCTTGGATAAATTTCTTTTTGTTTAATCGAATAAAAAGTTACCAAATAAACCACCACTAAGAAAAACAGATTGATGTAGAGATTTAATCCGTCACCAGTTGTAAAAGCACTGTATATGATGATTAATACCGATGAGGTTATAAAAGAATAAATGATGTATTTTATCCATTTTAAATCGATAAATTCTGTATTGGACGAAAACAGTTCAATGTCTTTTTGATGCTTTTGGATTTTTAAATAAGCAGATACGGTGTAAAACAAAGAATGAGCAAGAACAATTACAATATAAAGGATATTAAAAAACGATTCTTTTAGCAGCGGTTTGCAAAATAATAGGATCAGAAATAGTAAAGGAACAATTAAAAACCTGAAATCTTTAAGCGAATATTTGAAATGCGGATTAATATAAAAAAGAACGCTTATAAAAAACGTAACAGGTACTAAAAATTGAATGAATCGTGTAATAGCAAATAACAATGTGTTTTGGTCTAACAAATCGGGAATAATCATTTCGTCTAACCAAAATGTTGACCAAAGCAGCACAAAAACCCCAAAGTAAATATTCGCCTTCCGGTTTACCTCAATAGCGTTACTAAGTTTAATGAACGATAATAATAACAATCCGCCCACTATTAGTGTACAAATCAACGCATTTAAATCCATTACAGTTTTATAGAAGTTTATTAAATTGTAGTGTCTTCATCATCAAATATAAATATTATGTTTTAAATGATAACGAAAATTCTTGTAATTTATTGGTTGTAATTATTTTACTTTTTAAATATTTTCAAAAAAACAAAAATCCGGCATTGAGCCGGATCCTGATACATTACTAAATAAGTTACATAATGCGGTAAATTCTGTTAATGGGAATAGTAACACCTTTTTTCAAAACAATATGTTCAGGAGTTACAGCCCAAATGGTAGTGTTTGTTACCCAAAGATCTTTATCGTCTTCAAAGAAAATAGCAATTTTAACATGATCAATGTTTCCCATTGCCATTGCATTTTCTAATTCTCCTTTACGATTTACAATCTCTTGTGGATCTGTTAAAACATCAGTCGCAGGAAAATTTAATCCTTCGATATTCTCTTTTTCAATGGGTTTGAATGCTAAATTCATAAAATCTGTCTTAATCGTATTTTTCTAAAAAATCACGCAAATATATCCTTTTTAATCTAAAAAAATAAATAAAATTGCAAACTTTAGTGTTTTAATTTTTGGTTAAACGTATTATTCTGCTTATAAAAGTAAAAAAATTAGTAATCTACAGAATTTAAAGTAATTTTGTAAACGTTAAAAAAGAAAGGTTTACAAATGAAATACAATCCAAACGAAATCGAAGCCAAGTGGCAGAAATATTGGGAAGAAAACCAAACATTTAAAGCAGAAAATCAATCAACAAAACCAAAATATTACGTGTTAGATATGTTTCCGTATCCATCAGGAGCAGGTTTGCACGTGGGGCATCCGTTAGGATATATCGCATCTGATATTTATGCACGCTATAAACGCCATCAAGGATTTAATGTGTTGCATCCGCAAGGATACGATTCTTTTGGATTGCCGGCAGAACAATATGCCATTCAAACCGGGCAACATCCCGCGGTTACTACCGAAACCAATATTAAAAGATACCGCGAACAGTTAGATAAAATTGGGTTTTCGTTTGATTGGAATAGAGAAGTACGTACATCGAACCCGGAATATTACAAACACACACAGCAAATTTTTATTCAGTTGTTTAATTCGTGGTACAATAGAGCGACCGATAAAGCTGAAAGTATCAGCACATTAATTGATGTTTTTTCTAAAGAAGGAAATGCCAATGTAAATGCGGTATCCGATGAAAATATTGATATTTTTTCTGCCGATCAGTGGAATGCTTTTTCTGCCGATGAACAAGAACGTATTTTGTTAAAATATAGATTGACGTATTTGGCTGAAACCGAGGTAAACTGGTGCCCTGCATTGGGAACTGTTTTGGCGAACGACGAAATTGTCAACGGCGTTTCAGAACGTGGCGGTCATCCTGTTATTCGTAAAAAGATGACACAATGGTCTATGCGAATTTCTGCGTATGCCGAGCGTTTGTTACAAGGTTTGGAAACTATTGATTGGAGTGAATCCATTAAAGAAGCACAACGCAACTGGATCGGAAAATCGGTTGGAGCGTCGGTTACTTTTAACGTTATTCCAGCATCCAACACCCAGCGTCCAACACCCATCGAAGTTTTCACAACCCGTCCCGATACTATTTTTGGTGTAAACTTTATGACGTTGGCTCCCGAACACGAATTGGTTTCAAAAATTACTACACCAGAACAAAAAGCCGAGGTGGATGCTTATATAGAAGCTACTTCGAAACGCTCGGAACGTGAGCGTATGGCAGATGTAAAAACCATTTCGGGCGTGTTTACCGGTGCGTATGCAGAACATCCTTTTACCAAAGAACCGGTTGCCATCTGGATTGGCGATTATGTATTAGCTGGTTACGGAACAGGTGCGGTTATGGCGGTTCCGTGTGGCGATGAACGCGATTATGCGTTTGCAAAACACTTTAATCTTCCGATAAAAAACATTTTCAATCAGGATATTTCAGAGAATGCTTTTACAGAAAAAGGAGGGTTTGTTTATGAAAATTCCGATTTTCTGAACGGATTGGATTACAAAGCAGGAACAAAAAAAATCATCGAAGAATTAGAGAAAATCGGAGCAGGGAAAGCCAAAGTAAACTATCGTTTACGTGATGCGGTTTTTTCAAGACAGAGATATTGGGGAGAGCCTTTTCCTGTGTATTATGTGAACGGCTTGCCAAAAATGATCGATCCGAAACATTTGCCGATTGAATTACCCGAAGTTGAAAAATATTTACCAACCGAAGACGGTCAGCCGCCATTAGGCAATGCTACCCATTGGGCTTGGGATACCGTAAATAATAAAGTAGTTTCAACGGATCTTGTCATCCCGAACGAGTCATCTCGAGCGGAGTCGAGAGACGAGAACCAAACCATTTTCCCGTTAGAACTAAACACCATGCCGGGTTGGGCAGGAAGCTCTTGGTATTGGTTGCGTTATATGGATGCAAATAACGAAAACGAATTTGCAAGCCAACAAGCGATTGATTACTGGCAGAATGTAGATTTATACATTGGCGGAAGCGAACACGCAACCGGTCACTTACTATATTCGCGTTTTTGGAATAAGTTTTTAAAAGATATGGGTATTGTACCAACCGAAGAACCGTTTCAAAAATTGATTAATCAAGGAATGATTTTAGGGATGAGTGCAATCGTTTACAGAGTTTCGGGAACAAATAAATATGTTTCTAAAAATCTTAAAAATGATTATGAAGTTGAAGAATTGCGAGTTGATGTAAGTTTAGTAAATGCTTCTGATGAAATTGATATTGAAGGATTAAGAAATTGGATTCCTGAATTTAAAGATGCAGAATTTATATTAGAGAACGGAAAGTACTATGTTGGACGTGAAGTTGAAAAAATGTCGAAACGTTGGTATAATGTGGTAAACCCTGATGATATCTGTAACGAATACGGTGCAGATACTTTGCGTTTGTACGAAATGTTTTTAGGTCCGTTAGAACAAGCAAAACCTTGGAACACCGCAGGTATTACAGGAGTATTTGGTTTCTTGAAAAAATTATGGCGTTTGTATGCAGACGATAACGGGTTGATTGTTACCAACGACGAACCTACCGCCGAAATGTACAAATCGTTACATAAAACCATTAAAAAAGTAACCGAAGACATAGAAAATTTCTCTTTCAATACATCGGTTTCACAGTTTATGATTTGTGTAAACGAACTGCAACAGCAAAAATGCCACCACCGTGCCATTTTAGAACCGTTAGCAATTATTATTTCGCCTTATGCACCACATATTGCAGAAGAATTATGGAATATGTTAGGTTACACAGAATCGATTTCAAAACAAGCATTTCCTGAATTTGAGGAGAAATATTTGGTAGAAAGTTCTAAAGAATATCCGGTTTCATTCAATGGAAAAATGCGTTTTAAAATTGAATTACCTTTAGATTTAACCGCAGAACAAATCGAAGAAATCATTATGAACGATGAACGAACTCAAGCACAATTACAAGGCAAAACACCTAAAAAAGTAATTATTGTTCCGGGGAAAATCATCAATCTGGCTGGGTTTTAAATTATTCCCACAGATGCACAGATAAAAGAAAACCGCTCGATAAAATGAGCGGTTTCTTTTTGGCTTACTTTTTGTGCGTATAAACCAAATCGCTCATTATGAAAAATATACTACTTTTTACCGCTTTTTTATTTACACAACTATCTTTTTCGCAATCACAACCAAACGATTTAGCTGCTACCATTGGTGTTACAACAATACCTAATTTTGGTAACCAGGGCATTGGTTTCGATTTATCTGCTCGTTATTATTTTACCGATGCCTTTTCTTTAGGTGGTAATTTTTATGCTTCGAGTCCCAGATTTAATCACGGTTTTGGATATGATACCGACCGTACGCTGATTAACATGTACGCCATAAGTGTTCCTTTACAATACGATGTGATTAATACCCAAAAATTCACCATGGGATTTGGTTTTTCAAACGGTGTTTTAATCAATGTGTTGCGCAACAGAAATGAAACCACTGAAGAAGAATTTTGGGATACCGACACAGGAATAGGAACATCGTGGAACGTACCTAAAAAAATTAAAACCGATGTGTATTATCTGTTAACGCCTTATGCCGAAGCTTCTTACAAACTGTTAACGTTAGATAAAGAAGATTTTACTTCGATGTATATTACTGCTAAAGCAGGCTATCAAAATGCTTTTGGCAACGGATTTTATTCCAAACCAAACGATTTTAGAAATTATATAGTATCTTTAGGCATTACTATTAAAGGAACAACAGATTAATTATGAAAAGTACAAAAGCCTTAATAACAATTATTATTTCCATCGGGATTTTAATTGTGATTTTAATGTTTGGATTGCCGCTTTACAACGTTTGGCAACAAGAAATGGCTGGTAAAGCCGAAATGGCAAAAGCCGAGCAAAACCGTAAAATTTTAATTGAAGAAGCAAAAGCCCGATTAGAAGCGGAAAAATTAAACGCACAAGCCGAAGTAGAACGTGCACGTGGAATGGCAGAAGCAATGAAACTAGAAAACGGAACGTTAAACACTACGTATAATCAATATTTATTCATTCGTACATTAGAGAAGTTGGCAGATAAAGGCGATTTACCTCAAATCATCTATATGCCGTCTGAAGGTCTGGTGCCTGTAATGGATGTGAGTAAAAAATCGCAACAAAACACATTTGATGATTAATGGTGATTAAAGATTATTTAATAATACTGTTAATTGGTGCAGTCATCTATTTTTGGTTCATGATGCGGAAATACAAGCAAATGATCGACGATTATAACAAATCTACCGGTTATTTGCAACGTAAATATGAAAACATAGAATTGGAAAATATCGATGCCCGCTTAAATCAGCATTTATTTAAAAACGTATTGAATTCTATTCAGTCACACGTTTATCAATCTTATTATACTATTGAAAAGCTGTCAAATGTATTAGATTATGTGCTGTATAAAACGCCTAAACAATTAGTTTCTCCAAGAGATGAAATTGATTTTTTAAAGAACCTTATCGAAATCAATAAAATAAAACTAACACCTCTTTTTGATCTGCGTATCAAAATTTTGATAGATGAACGCGATTTATTCTTGGATCAAAAAGTAATTGCTCCATTGGTAACCGTCGATTTAATAGAAAATGCGTTTAAACATGCCGATATTCAAAGTCAGGATGCCTTTATCTCTATCGTTATCGAATTGAAAAACGGTTTTTTTAACTTGGCGGTTTCTAATAAAATTTCTACTAAATCATCGTTAGCAAAGAAAAACAGCGGTATCGGCGTGAATAATCTGGAAAAGCGATTGAAGCATTTGTATCAAGACCGTTACAAACTTAATAAGGCGGTCGATGGTGATATTTATGCTGTTACATTAAAAATTAAACTGGAAAAATAATGTTGCGATGTGTTTTACTTGACGACGAACTTTTGGCATTACAATACCTGAAACTTTTATGCGAACAGATTGAAGGTGTTGAGGTGGTAAAGGTTTTTAATAATTCAGAAAAATTTATCTCTGAAAAAGATACGCTCGATTTCGATGTTTGTATTTCAGATATCGAGATGCCGGTGATTAACGGTTTGCAGATTGCCAATTTATTGTCTGATAAATATCTGATTTTTACAACGGCATATCGCGATTTTGCTGTAGAATCTTATGATTTAGGCGTGATAGATTACATTACGAAACCTGTACAGAAAAACCGTTTAGAGAAAGCGTTGCAAAAGGTTGAAAAACTTACCAAAGTACAAAAAACCACATCAGATTATATCACGGTAATTTCAGAAAAGGGGCGGAGCGTTATTAACGTTAAAGATATTTTTTACGTCACTGTTTCTGAAATCGATAGTCGTGATAAAATGGTTCATTTTATTGATGAAACGCAGTTGACACTTAAAAATATTTCGTTTGAGAAACTGCTGGAATTACTGCCACCCAAACAGTTTTGCAGAATCAGTAAACGAGAACTCATTGCAATGAGCTGTGTTAATTATTATTCTTATGACGAAATTGTTACAAAAGTTTTAATTAATGGCAAGCCCAAAACATTTACCATAGGAAATAACTATAAGAACAACTTCCTTTCGATGTTCTGATTTTCATTACAATTTTTTATAAACTTATTACATTGACAGATGGTTATTTTACATCTGCAGATATATTTTTGGTTTTAATTAAGACTTTTGCCACTTATTAAAACGATAAATAAACATGGGTAAATACAGAAATACCATTTTTTATACGATAGTAATAATTATCGCCTGCTTTTTAATGTATTTTACCGTACATCAGGGTAGAATGTTAGAAAAAGATGTAGTTGATGTGGTGTCAGATAAAAGTAATTGGGAAGAGTTTCTTATTTCGTTTACAGACAACCTTCATCATCCATTAGCTTTGCTCTTATTTCAAATCGTGGCTATTGTAATTGTAGCCCGTATTTTTGGGTGGTTCTTCAATAAAATAGGACAACCATCGGTAATTGGAGAAATTATTGCCGGTATTGTTTTAGGACCTTCCTTATTTGGAATGTATTTTCCTGAAGGATCGGCAGCTATTTTCCCGGTAGAATCTTTAGGAAACTTAAATCTATTAAGTCAGGTTGGCTTGATTCTTTTTATGTTTGTCGTTGGAATGGAACTGGATCTGAAAGTATTGAAAACAAAAGCGAAAGAAGCTGTTGTAATCAGCCATTCCAGCATCGTGATTCCTTTTTCATTAGGAATGATCCTTGCGTATTTTATGTATTCAACCTATGCACCTGAAGGGGTTAACTTTTTGTCGTTTGCTTTGTTTATGGGCATTGCAATGAGCATCACGGCATTTCCCGTTTTAGCACGCATTGTTCAGGAGCGCGGTATTCAAAAAACAAAATTGGGAACCATTGTACTTACAGCAGCGGCAGCAGACGATATTACGGCATGGTGCATTCTGGCGGTGGTAATTGCCATTGTAAAAGCAGGTTCTGTGGTAAGTGCTTTATACGTTATTGGGTTGTCTGTTGTTTATGTATTAGTTATGTTAAAACTGGTACGTCCCTTCTTACGACACATCGGAAATTTAAATGCAAATAATCAAACGTTGAGCAAACCGGTAATTGCTATCTTTTTGCTGGTATTGGTCGTATCTTCTTATACAACAGAAGTAATCGGGATTCACGCACTGTTTGGTGCATTTATGGCAGGAGCAATTATGCCCGAAAGCCATAAGTTCAGACAAATATTTGTAGAAAAAGTAGAAGATGTAGCTGTTATTTTATTCCTTCCGCTCTTTTTTGTATTTACCGGACTAAGAACACAAATTGGTTTATTAAACGATATTGAATTGTGGAAAGCGGCAGGCTGGATCATTGTAGTTGCTGTAACCGGAAAATTTGTAGGTAGTGCCGTTGCTGCAAAATATGTGGGGCAAAACTGGAAAGACAGTCTTACAATTGGTGCGTTGATGAATACGCGCGGTTTAATGGAACTGGTAGCTTTGAATATTGGTTTTGAGTTAGGCGTTTTAACACCCGAGGTTTTTGCAATGATGGTGATCATGGCATTGCTAACCACTTTTATGACCGGACCTTTTATTGACCTTTTCAATAAAATTTTTAAAAATAAAGAAGAAATCGAGGTTTCTATTGATGAAACAAAATTTAAGATCCTTTTTTATTTTGAACAATTAACCGATGGAAAAAATCTTTTGAAAATTGCAAATACGCTTACAAGAAACAAACAGGAAACGTCAGTGGTAACGGCATTACACATGAGAAACACCAGCGATGTGGATTTACTTGATGACGATTATGAAGAAGAAGTGTTTTTGCCAATTAAAGAAGAAGCCCGCTCGTTAAACCAAAAAGTGATCAATTTATATAAAGTTTCAACCGATGTTGATTCAGAAATTGTAGACGTGGCACATAAAGGTAATTACGATATCCTTTTAATGGGGTTGGGATCGTCTATTTACGACGGAACCATTCTAGGGCGTTTGTTGGGCTTTACCACGCGCATCATCAATCCCGAAATCATTGTAGATAAAGTTACCGGAAAAGAGAAGTTTTTTGAATATTCTCCGTTTGATGATCGTACCCGTTCGGTAATCACCAATTCTAAAATCCCGGTAGGAATCTTTATCGATAAAGATTTAAAAGAGGTCAATAAAATTTTTGTTCCGTTTTTCCATGAAAGCGATAAAAAATTAATCCCGTTTATTTTAAAGTTTATTCAGAACAACGACTCGCAGATTGTCATCATGGATATTAAAGGTCATTTAAAAAACAATACATTTATTAAAGAAGAGATCCGCTTAATAGAGCAGGCAAAACCCAATCATATCGCTGTGCTGTCCGATGCTGAAATAGACCTTAATTTAATTCAACAACAAGATTTGATTTTAACAACGGTACTTTCATGGAAAAATATGATCGACAAAAAATATAAATGGCTTAAAAATACCACTTCATTATTGTTGATAAAACCATAAATGATAGTGATAAGAACAATATGGGCTTTAATGTTGTTCCTTTATTATGTAATGACAGGAATACTTTTTTGTGTAGTTACCACAGCCTTTTTCATTTATCTTAAATTATGTCCAAAAAAGAAGCCGTCTCGTTTATAAAATCGGGACGGTTTTTTTATGATTAAAAAATTGAGGTCAAAAACCAACTCTATTTAATAATTTAGAAAAAGATG
>SMEI01000013.1_pt1 | contig 53527 bp, 59 predicted proteins | sample 2456321 | NCBI WGS metagenome assembly SMEI01 (sample SAMN10132588, study PRJNA489261) | soil metagenome | isolation source: day1 control-silt loam soil ammended with composted manure from dairy cow... | place: USA | collected 2015-05-01
TATAAATTAAATTAACAAAAACAGACAGGCAAATGCCTGTCTGTTTAAAATACATTGCCACTGCCCAAGGTTTTATTAAATTTGAAAACAATGCGTACAATTACGTTTACCAGTACAAAGACCAGGTGGATTCACGAGACAAAGCTTTGAGAAAGCTATAGTCGAAGAGACCCGAACACAGTGAGTGTAAGGTTAACCTACCGTAAAATACACGAATGAGCTCGTTTAACCGAGAAAACACCTCATCATTCGTGTGTTTTTGTATTATTCCCCTTCTAAATTTCCTGTTCAATGTTTTTTTGCCATATCAAAAAAGTTGCATTCCTCAATAAAAAATACTTTTCGGGAAATATAGACAACTTCTAAGGAAATGCAGATACCGTTATGGCGCATACGGCAACCTACCTTTGTATCATTAATAATTTAAACAATCTTAAAAAATGGAAAATTCATTCAAAGTATTAAAAAGAGAAGAGGTATCGGCAAAAAATCAACTTATATTCGACGGGTTGAAAAAAGCATTTGGAGCAGTTCCTAATTTGTATTCTACTTTGGCTTATTCTGAAAATGCGCTGGAAGCGTATATCAATCTGGAAAACAGCAAAACCTCGTTAACCAGAAAAGAAACAGAAGCAGTAACATTGGTGGTAAGCGAAGTGAACCATTGCATGTATTGCTTAAGCGCACATACTATGGTTGCCAAAATGAACGGTTTTACAGAAGAACAAACTTTGGAAATCAGAGGCGGAAGCGCAACGTTCGACAAAAAGTTAGACGCCTTGGTAAAACTTGCCAAACAACTTTCGGAAAACCGAAATGCAGGCGACGGAACATTGGTTGCCGCGTTTTTTGAAGCCGGATACAATCAGGAAAATCTGGTAGATATGATTGTGCACATCGGCGATCGCACCATCAGCAATATTTTGCACGCGGTAACACAAGTGCCCAACGAATTTCCTTTGGCAAAAAGCATTCGTTAAATTAAAAAACAAACAATTTACCAACGATTAAAAATTAGAAATCATGTTAAAAACAAGAATGGACATCGGAAAAGCAGAACCTAAACTTTATCGGGCAATGGGAACTGCAGACAAATATTTGCCCACTTTAGAATTAGACGCTAAATTGCAGGAGCTGATTCGTACCCGAATTTCACAAATCAATGGTTGTGGATATTGCATCAATGTGCATACGCAGGCAGCATTAGAATTAGGTGAAACACAGCAACGTTTGTTTGCGTTGCCGGCGTGGTGGGAAACGCCCTTTTTTACAGAAACCGAACAAGCCGTGTTGAAATTAGCGGAAGAAGTCGCACAAATTGAGAAAGGTGGTGTGTCTGACGAAACCTATGAACATGCATTGGCATTATTGGGTGAACAAAAACTGGCACAAGTTATTTTTGCAACCGTTACCATTGGCAGTTGGAATCGCATCGCGATTGCTATGCATATGGTTGCCGGCGAATAACACAGAATATTTTTGTACCTTTAAACTAAGCTAATTCGGGAACAAATGGTTAAGGAATATCAGGAAAAAACAACGGCAGCGCGTTTTATGATGCACAGCGGCAATACACAATTTCCGGAAACGAAGTACCACAGTTTTGATGCTTCGTCTGTAATTACGCTTGTGTTTAATAAAGGTAAAGCCCAGCAGGTTGCGATAGACGAAGTGCAGTACCAGCTGCCCGCGCAAAGCATACTGCCTTTGGTATCTAATCAGCGTTTTGTTTTTCAGCACCCTGAACAGTTAACCGTTTGGCAGTTCAACAGAGAATTTTACTGCATTATTGATCACGATGCGGAAGTTGGGTGCGTGGGATTTCTTTTCTACGGCATCCAGCATCCGATGTTTATCCGTTTGAACGAGGAAGAAGCGCAGGAACTGGAATATTTGGAAAAAATCTGTGCGAACGAAATGGAAGTCAAAGACCATTTTCAGGGCGAAATGTTGCGGACACTGCTCAAGCGCATCATTATAAAAACCACGCGTATGGCAAAAGCCCAAAACGAAAGCTACCGACAATTTCCGGACGAACGTATGGATTTGGTACGCAAATTTTCGCTGTTGGTCGAAGAGCATTTCAAGAAACAGCATCAGGTGCGGTTCTATGCCGAAGCACTGAACAAATCGCCCAAGACGCTCAGCAATGTATTCGCTTTGTTAAAACAACCCGCGCCCTCGGCAATCATTCGCGAACGATTGGTACTGGAAGCCAAGCGATATCTGCATTACACCGATAAATCGGCAAAGGAAATCGCCTATGAACTCGGATTTGAAAGTCCGGCACATTTCAGCCGTTTTTTCAAAATGTATTCCGGAACCAATATTTCTGCATTCCGAACGTAATTTTTGTATCATCATAAACTGTATAAGCGATGAAAAAATATTTAAAAAAATGGGCGTTTGCCCTAATCATTCTGCCGTTTGTTTCCTGCGGGCAACAGACCGCCGAAAAACAAGCAAAGCACAACGAAGTTAAAAGAAAGGATATTATGAAAGAACGTACAGCAACTGCGGACACCGCTACGTTTGCCGCCGGATGTTTCTGGTGTGTGGAAGAACAGTTCAAACAATTAGACGGCGTATTGTCGGTAACTTCGGGATACACGGGCGGACATACAAAAAATCCAACGTATCGGGAAGTTTCGACAGGAACAACCGGACACGCCGAAGCGTGTAATATTGTGTACAATCCGCAAAAGATTTCGTATGCCGGGCTTTTGGAAGCCTTTTTCGTGGCACACGATCCTACGCAGTTGAACAGACAGGGAAACGATGTGGGCACACAATACCGCTCCGCGATTTTTTATCACAACGAAACGCAGAAAAAAATGGCAACAGACATTATTAATGAACTGAATCTGGAAGGAGCATATCCTGCAAAAATTGTTACCGAAGTCAATTCGTATGACAAATTTTATACTGCCGAAGATTACCATCAGGAATACTACGAAAACAATCCCGAGGCAGCTTATTGTCAGTTTGTGATTAAACCAAAACGCGAAAAGTTCCGGAAAGTTTTTAAGGACAAATTAAAAAAATAGCAAATGAAAATAAAAGCAATCGTTTTGTTGATTGGGTGTTTTTTGTTGCTGAGCGCGTGCCACGGACAGGAAACACCAAATCACAAATTAAATCAGAAAGAAATGAAAAATCCGTATTATTCCCGAACCGACAAGAAAAAACTGAACGTGAGCAACGAAGAATGGAAAAAGATATTGGATCCGGAATTGTACGAAGTTGCGCGTTTGCAGGGAACCGAACGCGCTTTCACGGGCAAATACTGGAACAGCGACACCAAAGGAACGTATTATTGCGCCGTATGCGGAAACAAACTGTTTCGCTCCGAAGCCAAATTTGCAAGTTCTTGCGGCTGGCCAAGTTTTTTTGAACCGGAAGCCAACAGCGTGGTTTACAAAGAAGATCTCTCGCACGGAATGCAGCGAATCGAGGTGGAATGCACGCGGTGCAATTCGCATTTGGGACACGTTTTTAACGACGGACCGGCGCCAACCTACAAGCGCTACTGTATGAATTCCATCGCTATGGATTTTGAACCTGACAACGGATTGAACCCGATAGGGATAAAATAAAAAAACGCTAAGGATTTTTCCCTGGCGTTATTTTTTTAAGGAGATCGTTACGACATAAGCACCTTCATAAGGTTGTTCCTGCATCAGACCGGAACCGATAATGAGCAGATACGTACCCGTAAGCGAAAATGTGTCGGTATAAGCTTTTTTAAGCGAAGTTTATTTTTAGAAAAGTATTTTGAATTGTAAAATCAGCATGCTTTAAAACACACTTTTTAAGTCGGGAAAATGCATTTTTGCAAACGGTGTTTTTACCGTTTGTTTTTTATTTGTTATATTTAACTGTTTTTACTTCTTAAAACACCCATTTTCCCTTTTTTGAATTTTCCGTATTTTCTGACTAAATTGAAAAATTTAGAATAACTTTCTGTTTTTTACTATTTTTTACGAAAATGTGTTTCATGCACTATAGTAGCCTTTGCCATATAGTATCTACCTAGTATCCCCGCTGTTGGGATTTAGAAAATTTTTCGGTTTGGTATTTTGTCGAAATTCTTCTTAACAGATCTACCGTATAAAGTATGGCATCAAAGATCAATCATTCTAACTAAATACATACGACGAAATGATTTTGAGCTTACAGTTGAAATATTATCCCGCTAAAATATCGGAACTAGAAAAAAGCACCGCACCGTTAGAAGCATTATTACAGCATTTTTCGTTCGACATAAAAATGAAAGAGTATACCGATGTAGCGATGCAACTTTCTAAAACCGCACTATACGACATCTATTACAACAAAAAAAGGGGAAACTTATACGAACAGGATCTTAAACAGAAATCACAACATTTAGGCATTATCCTGTGCGTCAATTAAAACCCTAACCTTATTTATCTTTTGGTTTTTTACTTTTTATTCAAGCAGCCGCTTTGGAAAAATCATAAGATGTGTAGCATACAGTTTTTATACCGCCTAATATCTCGCAGGTCTTGCTTCCTTTAGAACTATAACCTTCTATGTTCTGATTATTAAGACTGTGTATATAATCATCTGTCATCAACACATAGGAGTGACTATTCATTTCATTTTTAAGCAACAGATGTGCTTCCATCACTGCCTCTCCATATAATTTGTTGAAGTGGCTAATCTGATATTGAGTAAAAGCCCCATAATGGACAACCATCTTCAGCGACAGGTCTATTTGTTCTTCTCCTGTTTGATATAGGTGATCAAGCGTTTTTATAAAGTCATTTAACATCGCTTCATACTGCCGCAATACTGCTTTATGAGAAGGAGACTTGCCAAATTTGTAAAAAAATATGGCATCTCCTTCTATTTCGGCAATTGATAATCCGAGCCGGTTATTCCGGATAATAGAAGATAAAAGACTTAAGGTAATATTCTTACCGGTTGCTATGTCTGTGTTATACACAAGTTTTGTAAAACCACTAATATCTACTATAATTAGAGTGCCGTTTTTAAAGCGGTAACTATTCCCGGTATTGTTTGCTCTTTCATTCATAACCTTTTATTTTAAACGAACAGCCCCGTTTTTCGGGGCTGCTTAATTGCTTACCAATTTTCGTCTGCATTTGTGTAGGATAGCGACCACCCAAAATTTTGATTGTCACCAATACCGCATTTATTTTATTTAATTCATTGTCCGACAAATAAACGTTCTTTCCGCCAATATTTTCTTGTAAGCGGTGTAATTTTGTTTTGCTCGTTGAAGGAACCACCGTCAACCAATAATCCCGTCCCATTGTCTCTCATATTTTTGTGTTCATGAATTTAAAAACCATACATACCGCCCGAAACGGAAATTTTCTCTCCTGTAATCCACGCTGCATCATCGGAAGCAAGAAATACGGCAGCTTTGGCAATATCTGCGGGTTGACCTCTGCGACCAAGCGGAGTATTGGCTATAAACATTTTTTCATAGTCACTGCCAGCAGTAACACCTGCACTTGTCGCACCCTCTGTTTCTGTAGCACCCGGCAAAATAGAATTGATCCGAATATTCTTTGAACCCAATTCTTTTGATAACGCAATGGTGAAGGCATCTAATGCCGCCTTAGTTGAAGAATATAATGAGGCTGACGGAAGAGGATATTTGCTCGCGCCCGAACTGATATTAATGATATTTCCGCCTTTATCTCCAAACAATTTCAAAGCTGCCTGGATTGTCAATATAGGCCCTAACACATTGACGTTGAAACTCTGATGAAAAGCTTCTATCGATATTTGCTCAATAGGTGCGTATCCTTGAGCAACTGCATTATTCACCAAAATGTCTAACTTGCCAAAAGCTTTCTTTGTTTCATTAAAGAGCCTGATGACATCGGCTTCTTGCGATACATCGGCCTGTACCGAGATGGCTATGCCTCCGCTGTCGGCTATGTCTTTTACCACTTTATCCGCTCCTTCTTTGCTTGTGGCATAATTTACAACAACCTTTGCACCTTCTGCCGCAAAGTGTTTTGCGATCGATGCACCTATTCCTTTTGAAGCACCGGTAACTACCGCCACTTTATTATCTAATATATTCATTATTAATTTTTTTTAAAAGCCAAAAAAATAGGCTTTAACTTTTGTGTTTTTTAATTTACTTATTTTGCTAAATAGGTCATACCACCATCAACAATAAGTTCAGCACCAAGCATAAAAGAAGAATCATCAGAAGCTAAGAAGACCGCTGTTTTGCCAATATCCGATGGTTGTCCAATTCTACCGACCGGCATTTCACTTGCAAAGTGTTTTTTTACTGCTTCAATTTGTTCTGCGGGAACAAACTTCTCAAATGCTGGTGTATCTGTCGTCCCTGGTGTTATTACATTTGCTCTAATTTTTCTGCCTAAAAGATCATTTGAAAATGCTTTTGCAAAAAAGATTACAGCTGCTTTTGCAGCCCCATAAAGCCCAAAGGACGGATACGCCCGATGCGCCGCATTTGACCCGATAAGAACGATAGAGCTACCATCATTCATATAAGGAAGTGCCTTATTTACTGTAAAATAAACACTCTTTAGATTTAAATTCATTGCCTTGTCATAGTCGGCTTCGCCGAGATCTGCCACAGTTCCTACAGTTCCAGCGCCCGCATTGGCTACGACCACGTCTATTTTGCCAAATTTTTCAGATATTTCTTTAAACACTCTTTCCAGGTCGGCAAGGTTGGTTACATCGGCATTTATGGCTACAAAATTATCGCCAAGTTGAGCCACAGCACTATCTAAAGTTTCCTGAGTTCTGCCGACTATAGCCCCTACAGCACCTTCATTTTTAAACTCTTGGGCAATGCCAAACCCAATGCCGCTATTACCACCTGTAATAACTGCTACTTTGTTTTTTAATTTACTCATTTTTTTAGTTTTTGAAATTGTTACTTTACTTTGATAAGATTTAATGTTGGTAAGGACCCACCAGGGAACCGTTGCAATTTTCCGCCTTCATGCAGGCTACCCAAATCAACACCGGCAAATCCGATTCTATTAATGATGCCTGACACAACACCCTTTGCATCGTCATTATCTCCTGAATAGAAGATCACTCTGTTGCCACCACCAACGTTTGGATTTTCTGCTAATACATGTGCATATAAAGTATTAAAAGCTTTAACCACTTTTGCCCCTTCTGCCCATTGGCTTACTACTTCGCTGGATGTTTTTGAGCCTGGTGCTGCCAATACAAATTCGGGTAGATTAGCATTGGTTACGTCTATCAGGATTTTGCCTTTTAATGAAATGGCGGATAGTGCTTCCTGTGCATGTTCCCAGCGCACTGCAAGAAATACCACATCAGCCTGGGCTGCTTCCTGCACCGAACCGGCGATAATGTTGCCGCCGATTTCTTTAACTTTTTCTTTAAGCGTATCAGCACCACGGCTGTTGCTGATAACTACTACGTAACCTGCTTCGGTTACGTGTTTTGCGATTGTGGTGCCGATAGCTCCGGCACCGATAATTCCTATTTTCATTTTTTAAATTTTAATTGTTAAACAATTTTAGTACTTTTGTTACGCAAAGATACTATCAATAGTTTATATTTGTAACTAATATGATTAATTCTAGTTACTATTGGGTAACTACTAATTTTAAAAATATGAGAGACGAGAAATTTTGTAATTCAAATTGCCCATTTACAAGGGCCATTGGCACTATTGGCAATAAATGGAAGCCGATAATTATAAATGTAATCGGCACCCGTACCGTTCGTTTTGGCCAGCTAGACGCCATAATACCACACATTTCAAGGAAAGTACTAACCGAACAGTTAAAAGAGTTGGAAGAAGATGGGTTATTGGAAAGATTGGCCTATAAGGAATTACCGCCAAGGGTAGAATATAAGTTGTCTGAAAAAGGCTTAGCTTTTTTGCCGATTTTAGAAAACATAAAAGAATGGAATTTAAAATATGAAATAGTTCCAATACCGAAAGAGGCTGATTACCAGTAGAGTAAATTATATCAGATAAAGCCCAAACTTGACAACGGACGGTAAATGGAAAATGTCAATCATATCTTCTATTTGCTGTTACAACAAAGGGGGTTCTCCGATATATTGAATGATATAGAAGGAATTTCAAACAGGATGTTGAGCAAGGAATTAAAGGAATTAGAAATAATAGAGGGGGCAGCCTGTACACCCGAAGGAGAATGTGACTAAATAGGAAAAGTGGCACTTTGTACCACCTTTCCCATTTTTTCTATTTTTACGACTTGCCAACAAGGCAAAAATTTGAATAACAAAAAACCACAGCCATTAGCACGGGTTCTGCGCCAGGCGGGCTGACGTGCAAACCTGAAGCTTAGTACTTTTATGAATTTCGGCTGAAACAGGTTCTGGTGCCGACCAAAGAAGCTTGAAAATTGTTTCTATTCCTGACTTGTTTTTTCGTTTCCGGGTATTTCCCATTTTACATTATCGGCAAAAAGGTTGATGGTGTTTTTTAAATCCCTTTGTGTTAAATAACCGAGAAAGTCATTTGCAATTTCTTTAGTTGTCTGCATATCTACATTTTATTTAAAGTTTTGTATTAAAAATAAGCCATTAAGCCAACCCCCCAGCCTGCAATAGCGATAATGAGAACCGAACCAACCCAACTGATTGATGAAAATAATAAGACAACAGCAATTATACTTGCGATAACCCAGGTAGTATCCAGTCCGATAATAAGTTTTGTCCAACTTGTCCGGGTAGGATTTTTAAACGCTGTAACTAACACACATAACTTATGAATACCATAAATGAAATTCCCAGAATTTTAAATAAAACCAACGTGATTTTTTGCAATAAACCATGTTGGTTTTTAGAGTGCTTTTTATTTAAGTATGTGCCCCAATACCCCTGCATATCCTTTTGGGTGTGTACAATTGCCGTTATGCCCCCCCGGAAACACCACCAATTCTTTGTTAAGTGTTTTTGAAATTATGTCAGCGCATTTATAATCAAACAAATCCGGACTCGTTTCTTTGCCTACAGCGGGTAGAATATTGGTGTGTTGTGCAACTTCTATTAGGTCTGCTATTGAAAAAGCAGACCTAATAATACTTTCCAGATCGTTCTGAATAAAAAAATCAAAATTATCTTTTCTATCCAGCGTCATGGGTTCAATAAAAGCGTCGGGCTCTTTTGCCTGTGTTTTTGGATTTATTCCTAAAACTTTCGCCATATATTTTATTCCTGCCAGCCAACCTTCCCTTGTATAGATATCCTGTATATCTTTTAATTCTGTAATATGTGCATCCCGACTCCCTATAGGTAAAAGAGAGGGCATTACGGGTTCGTGTGTAATTAAGGTATCAATTAACCCGGGCTGCATATGGGCCGTCCTCAAAGCAATGGCTGCACCAATGCTACATCCCAATACATGTACAGGAGAACTACTTATTGAGGAAATTAGTCCTGCTAAGTCATCTGAATGTGTTGACAGCGTGCAGGTATCTTGTTCTTTCCCCACACTTCTCGAAAGCCCCCTCCTGTCATAAGTTACTATCGTAAAATTGTGTTGCAACGCATCAACCAATTGATCTGTACGATTGGCGTCGCCTTCACCGCTTTGTACAATAAATAGATATGGGCCACTACCTCTAATTTCATAATAAATGCTCGCTGTCAAAAGTTCCAGTATCATAGTTTTTTTTGACAAAAAAAGGAATAATTAAATGTTCAATAAATAACAATTGTTAATTTATGAAATCCGCCCCCTAATTCTGCTTAGAGAAACAGGCGTTATTCCTAAAAAAGAAGCGATATATTTCGAAGGTATCCTTTGAATGAATTCAGGCTTATCTTTTAACAGACGTTCATACCTTTCTTGTGGCGAATACATAAGCCTCGATAAAAATAAATGCTGAAAATGAACAAATTGGTTAAAAATATGATTATCTATTTGAGCCTTTAAAAGCGGATTTTGCTTAACTATCGTCCTAAATTTTGATTTAGTGATATAGAATAAATGCGTTTTTTCAATGCTTTCTATATAAAGCTGACTTGGTATATCATTTTTAAAACTCTCAGCAGAGGATACAAAATCACCCTCCATAAAGAATTGAATGGTTATTTCTACACCATCCTTGATGATGTATTGCCTTACACACCCCTTTTCAATAAAGTAAATTCTATCGGCGATATTCCCCTGCTCCAGTAATATCGTTGAAGGAGGTACTACCTGTTCTTCTGAAAAAGATGAAAGGTGTTTAAAAATCATAGTTGAAGGGTTTTTTATAATATTTTTCAAATATAGAATGCTTGTCTGGTATGTTTTTTCTCCTTTGTAAAGCCTATGCTATTGGGTACAGCAGTTCTTTATTCCGGTTATTAATTCTTCTATCTGTACGGTATCTGTCTGACGTTTTCATTGTCTAAAACTGCGCCGCCAAGTAACAATTAAAATATTCATTCTAAATTTCGATTATTGTTGATCATTGTCTCTGCAGGGTGCTATCATCAGAATTGATTTTCGTTTGGCAATGCCTCTTTTATACCAACTTTCAGTCTTTTTTAACTAAGCATCCGCAAGCTAATTTTTATTTTTAAAGAGCCATACTCCAAAACCGAATTTTAATGCCCCATCTACCAATAAAAACAATTCATTTATTGCACCTATTAGAACCATAGCAGCGAGTGCGTTCAAAATACAAAGCAATCCCAGAATGCCAAATCGGGGACCAAAACTAATTGCCATAGGTAAAAAATGGGCTCCTACAATCAACAAAATCCACATCAACCGAACCGATTCTGCAACATCTGCCGGTAATACTTGCGCCATGATAAAGAAAAGAATTATTTCCAACAGTACGGCAAAAAGCAATGCTATAATTTGAAATCGCCCGGGTTTTCCGAATGAGAGTTTCTTGGAAAACATTAATGACATTACCGCGAGTACGCTGCCCATAATGAAAGCACCTTTAAAAAACAGATTGATGATTATCCCAGCTCCAAAAATCATTAAAAAAAGACCGCCTGCCCGTACCATAGGGTAAGAATACGGAAGGTTGTCTGATTTGTTAACCGGCAGCTTAAAGTTCATAATTTTAAATTTAGTATTTATTTCTTTAACCGTTGTATTTCGATTTTTTAAAAAAATCCAGAACACTCCTGGCATTGTAATCTAATTTAAACATTTCGTCAATCGCTCTTTTCTTATTTTTTGCGTTTTTGTAATATGATCTGCAAATTTCATAGCCCATAAAATATCCTAGATCTGCAATACCATTTGGAGCATTATTCCCGTTATACAACCAATCTTTGGTTTCCTGCGTTAACATTTCTTTTTGAAATTTTATCCAAAGTTCTTTTTTATGTGCATTGCCATAAATCATATATGGTGTTGAAATTTTTTGACAGGTTAATTCAGCCAAAAAATCACACATCCCCTCTCTGATGCAATATCCTAATAAATTGGATTTCCCCCCATTTTCAGTATCCAGGTCCTTTTGTTGCGTATGTCCAATTTCATGAGCAACCATTGCCACAACACCATTATTTAATTTAAAGACATCTTTATACCAATCATTTAATTCCGATACGTCCGTATTTTTGTCCGCACAAGAAATTTCAGAACCTATTAAAATTCTGTTTGGGCTTGTTGTTCCGCCAGAATTCAGCACACCAATTGTGAAGTAAATTTCAGGTTCAATAAAGTCCGGATATACCTTGTGATATTTTCTAAAAACTGTTTCAAATTTAGGCGTAAACATTTCTATTTCTTCCGTTTTTGGCCTTATTGATTTCCAAAATTTCGGATATTTATTTACATTATCAAGATGTCTTTTAGCGGAATGTTTACGAGAGAGAATAAAATCTTTTAAACCGACAGTAGCCTTATCTAAATATAATTTTTGAATGATTTCTAACTGCTTTTCTTCATCACTGGTTTTATGGATACTATCAAAAGCAATCCAAAAATTGTCAACATCACTTGTATAGATATTCAGTTTATGTTTTTGCACATGACTTGCCTGGATGCAAGAAATCAGCATCAGTAATAAAAATATTTTTCTCATGATTTATAGAATAAGAGCTTACGTTTAGCATTTCTGCACCCTTTTAATAGCCCTTCAGGGGCGGTGTATTTATGTTAAAGGGCTTTTGCCGCTATCGTTTTTATAGATAGATGCCGGCATTTTTGCCCGTGTGTAGCAAGTTTTATCAGCTAATCTTACTCATAATCATTTTATCGATAATTCTGTCGGGAACTATCCGTCTGATAAACAAAATAAAACCTGCCATATAGCCTCCGTTGTACCTGGTTTTAGGTCTCTTTGATTGAATTGCTTTTAATATCAGCCTGGCAATGACAGCAGGATTGGAATATTGCTTCTCGAGTTTTTCATTACTTGAAAGCACTTTCATAATAGCGCTTTCGTAAATGTTATCATGGGCGGTACTTTTTAAATTGTTCATTGCAATGCCACTCCATTCTGACTGTATACCTCCCGGTTGAATAACGATTACATCAATTCCGAAAGGCTTCAATTCCAACCTTAAGGCATCGCTCAACGCCTCAACTCCAAATTTACTGACGTGATACCAGGCACCAAATGGACCGACCATTTTACCACCAATTGAGGAGATATTGATAATCTTACCGCTTTTTTGATTTCGCATAACGGGGATAACAACCTGCGTTAACCTTGCCAATCCAATTAAGTTTACGTCCAATTGCCTTCTCGCTTCCTGAATACTCACTTCTTCAAATGCTCCGTACAGACCAAAACCAGCGTTATTGATCAGTATATCAAGCCTGCCCTCCGTATGCAGTATAGAGGTGACTACAGCATCTATAGAATCATCATCGGTGATATCCATAAACGCAGTCTTTATATCTAGTGCTTCCAATTCCTTCATATTACCTACCCTGCGCGCCACGGCATAGACCTTATAGCCCTGCGCATTAAGAAGAATAGCCGTCGCCTTCCCCATACCTGAAGATGCACCTGTAATTAATACTACTTTTTTCATTATTATACTACTTTTAATTATTCTGAATTGTTATATATCCTTCACATTACGTCCATTGCAAAAATAGTTTTTCAGATCATGAAAGAATTGTACAAAATCATTGATTTGGGTTGCTGCTTCTTTAGGTGATATATCAGTATATTAGAAAAAATTTGAAGGAGGCATTCCTGTAAATGACTTAAAATACCGGATAAAATGTGATTGATCGTAATAACCCGCGTCCAGCCCAATTTCAGTAAGTCTTTTATGTGGGTAAGATTTGTGTATTAAATCCCTAAACCGTACAATATTTGCATAGTGCTTTGGGGTAGTACCCACTATACGTCTAAACTTCTTTTCAAATGCGTCTTTACTTAGGTGTAATTCCTCTGCTAAGGCACTGACAGAAATAAGCCCTTTTTTTTTCCTGATTCGATGTAAAGCTTCTTCGATTACCGCATCTACAGTCATACAATCCACAACTGATAAGAGAAAACTTTCCATCGTCTGAATCATTCCCTGATAGGTTTTTTGCTTGCCTAACCGGCCATCTAAAGAAGAAATCTTCTCTGTACTGAATAGTTCGTTTAAATCAATGAATTGGTCAAATAGTTCATTAATATGCATCTTGATCATACAAGAGGCAGCTCCTTCTTTTAAAACGATAACTAACAAAGTCGTATTATCGGAAAATGTAAAGCATTGATTTTTACGTGCAATACCAAACGCAACGGCTTTTGGCAAATCTGCCATCATACCATTATCTTGCTTCAATCTTATATTTCCATTAATTATATAATTAATAGAAATGGACGTACTTGGTAAAGTTTCCAAATCGATGCCGTCCTCACAGTCTATAATCATATATCCTTTAACGATTGGCTGTAATGCCTTGCATGGCGAAAATGAAACCTGTGTGCGCTCATTATTTTTTTTGTCGCGTTCAAAAAATGTTTCTTTTTTTTTATCCATAGTACAGATTGTAAGAACGTTTGTTATTTTTTTATCTTTTCATTTTTTTTCAGCCATCTAAAATAACCACTATACATTAGGAGCTATGTAATGTTGCCTTTGACAAGACCTCATTAACGGTTCGTTGGTTATCCTACTAGTTTCCTTCCTTTCAATATCGCTGACGATATTTGTCCGCAGTGGTGAGAATTATGAAATAACACAATTGAAAACAATTTTATTCGGGATATTTTCCCAAACCAAATTGTATCTATTTCTTCAAGCCATTGCCCATCTGTTGTATTAACAACCAACTCTTTCAGCACATTGTATCCATTTTCAAAATACCTGTGGCTGGTATCAAGATCATATTGAATTCCGGTATCTTTTTGTCCCATTGTAGTTCCTTCTACATCTGTTTCATAGCCGAAAAACTGAGCAATCAAATTTGTCGTTTCACCAATGTGCCTATAAATAAATCCGACTGATGCAGTTTGCTCCGTTAAACGGAAATCAATATTTTCTGCATTTATATTTTTACAGAAATACGAACAATCTTTATGATTTTGCACGACCATTTCTAATAAAACCTCTTTTTGCATTTCTTTTACTTTTTATTGTTTAAAATTGTTTCCAGCTTCTTAAGCTTGTTATTCCAAAAATTATCAAAATGGTCCAGCCAATTACTTATTTCATTAAATCCTTCCGGACTTAAAACACAATAGCGTTCTCTACCAATTTCCTGAATAGAGATGAAACCTGCCTTTTGTAATACTTTGACATGTTTTGAAACTGCCGGTCGGCTCATTTCAAAATTTTCAGCTAACTTATTTATGTTATAACGGTCTTTGGTAAGTAAATGCAATATTTGCCTACGGCTTGGATCGGCTATTACCTGAAAAACATCAAGGTTAGCTGTTGCCATTATTGTTTTCTTTAAGGTGGTGAAGCATTTTTTGAATATTCTTTAACCAGCCATCTGTCATACCTGTTAGTATAGAATAGTTTTCCGTGTTAAAGCCTGAGTGTTTCAAATTCAAGATTGTTCCGTTCTCATGTTCTTCCAATGTCCACTCAACAATGGTATCTAGCGTTGTTATTTCGTGTCTGGAGCCACCTTTCCAACTGTAAGTGAGTTTTTTAAACGGAACAATTTCGATAACTTTACAATAAAAAATTCCGTTTAATTCTAGGCTTGGAATAGGGTCTGTACGAAATTCAAATTCATGCCCTACTATTGCTTCAAAATTGTTAGGCATAAGCCATAAAGCAATTAACTCCGATAGCGTGAGGTATTTCCATACTTCGTCCGGTGATTGTTGATATACCCACCGATGTTTGATTTCTGTTTTCATATATTAAGTAACTTTGAAGTTACGAATATAAACGTAACCTATGAGTTACGCAATTTTTTTTAGGATTTTTTTTAGGATTAAATGGACGAATTATTTTGTGTGTCATTGAATTCCTTTTAATATCAAGCTGATAATGACATCGGGACTGGAATACTTCTTCTTCAGTCTCTAATTACTTGAAAGATGCAAAGTTTCTTTTTCTTTGTCGTAACAGCCTTTTATAATTATGAACAATTATTTTTACTCCAGGTCCGTTTCTCTTAATTCCCATATTTCTTAACTTACTAAACAACTTATTCTACCTTAATGCTTAACTTTTATGCTTCTATTTCCCCGCCTCCCGCAATATCTAAAAACGTTAAGTATAAACAGCAACCAACTCCCGGTAAACAAAGATATTACCCTGCCATTAAAGATTGAGAGACTGCATAACTATCTTCCAGTAAAGTGTATTCTATTATTTTTTCATTACTGACGACAAAATGAATAAAAAATACCGACGTTACTACCTTTTCCGTTTGCAACATTTTAGTTTTAAAAGCACCTTTAATCATCACATCATTGCTGTCTATCAAAATTTTATGTATTTCGGCTGAAACAGGTTCTGTTGCCGACCAAAGAAGCTTGAAAGTTGTTTCTATTTCTGACTTGTTTTTTCGTTTACCTAACCATTTAATATTTTTTTCATTTCCGGGAACTTCCCATTTTACATTATCGGCAAAAAGGTTGATTGTGTTTTTCAGATCCCTTTGTGTTAAATAACCAATAAAGTCATTTACAATTTCCTTAGTTGTGTGCATATCTAAATTTTATTTAAAGTTTTGTTTTGAAAATAAGCCATTAAGCCAACCCAGCCTGCAATAGCGATAATGAGAACCGAACCAACCAAACTGATTGATGAAAATAATAGGACAACAGCAATTATACTTGCGATAACCCACGTAACATCAAGCGCAATAATAACTTTTGTAAAACTTTTCCATATCGGATTTTTAAACGCAGTAAATACTACAAATAACGAAAATACGATCAGAAAAATCCCTACTTCTACAAAAGGTGCGGTAGTATCTACCTTAAACAGTTTTGCAAAAAATCCAGGCATATAAGCCAATATAATTCCTGTAATTCCCGAGCTGACTGCATTTGTCAGCAAAACATTTTTTAGTGTCATGACTTTTAAGTTTTTGTTTTTACAAATGTATTTGCAAATGACATTTCCGGCATTGACTTAACACGACATTGTATTGATATTTTACGACATTGTACTGCATGTTGGCAAAACAAAACGGTACATTTACAAAATGGATTACAGAAGAACATTTTTACAAGCCTTATTTATTTTCTGTGAGGACAGAAATATGGATATATATAAACTTGCATCATTAGCAGGGCTTTCTGTCAATAAGTTGAACAGCAAATCCAAATTTGATGTTTCAAACCAACAAATGGAAAATATATGGAAAAATAGTGTTCAGTTTTCCAATGATGAGCTGATTGGATTACACTTCGGGACAGCAATGCAGTTAGCCGCACTGAATGTTGTGGGACAAATCATTCAAACAAGCAGCACGATAAAAGACGCTTTACAGCAGGTAAGTTCCCTTATACATTTGATAACCGACTTCTATACGATGCAAATAGAAGAGAAACCGGAAACATTTACTGTTTCATTTATAAAGAACGAAGGCTATGATGACTTTCCCGTTTCGCAAAAACAAATGGGCGATTTCTTAATTGCATTTGCACTTTATGAAATGAAAGGGTTATTGCTCAAAAACCTGAAACCCCTAAAGATTGAATTGCCGAGTTACAAAAAAGATAATGAAACCGAATATGAGGCGATTTTAAAATGCAGGGTAAGAAAATCTGAAAACTACAAGTTAGAATTTAAAAAAGAATTTCTGCTAACACCAATCATAACTGCTAATTATGAAATTCAAACGTTGTTATTGAATCAAATTAACCAATTACAAAACCCTAAAGAGCTGGATGGTGATTTTTCTAAACGGATTTTCAATTATCTCATCGCAAACTCGTATCTGTATTCATTGTCCATTGAAGCAGTTGCGGGAAATTTCAACATCAGCGTAAGAACCCTGCAACGAAAACTTAAAGGAGAAGGTGTTTCTTACCAGCAAATCGTGGAAGAAGTACGGAAATCTTTGGCTGTTCATTATATTGAAAACAGTTCTTCATCCGTAAAGGAAATTTCGATTGTTTTGGGTTATTCAGAGCCAAGTGCATTTGTACGGGCTTTTAAAAAATGGACAGGAAAAGCACCGACAACATACAAAAAAGAACTATAAATAAAATTGCCTGCATGGCAAATTGAAAATCAGCGAAGCTAAACAGCGGTTTAGGGAGAAATTGAAAGTTTTTCTTTTTTTGTCTCAACAGCTTTTATATTTATAAACAATTATTTATTTATGAAAAAGGTGTTCCCGGTTCGCTCCGTTCACTTTCCTTTTTCATAATTTAGCGCATAATAAAAGGCTGCTGTTTAGGTTAGTACAAAATTAAGTTTAGGTTTTCTCATCCGCCAATATCGCCAGTACGCGGTCTGTTAATGACAATTCTATTGGATAACCGGCCTGATTTACAACAAAATCATATAAAATGAAGATAAGAACAGAAGAAATTAAAGATTATAATGAAGTATTTGAACCAATTGAAAATGCTTTTAAAGATGAGCAACATACTGACCATAAGGAACAGTTTTTAGTAGAAAGGTTGAGAAATTCTGAATCTTTTATTCCTGAATTATCTTTAGTTGCAGAAATTGACAATCAGATTGCCGGTTACATCCTGTTGACGAAAATTAAAATTGTAGATGACAAATCTAACCAAACAAACTCTTTAGCGTTAGCACCTTTAGCAGTTCTCAAAAAATATCAAGGACAGGGAATTGGCGGAACCCTGATACGAAAAGCACACCAAATAGCTAAAGAATTAAAATTTGACTCCATAATCTTATTAGGGCACGAAAAATATTATCCGAAATTTGGTTACAAAATGACAAAAAAATACGGGATAAAATTGCCATTTGACGTTCCTGATGAAAATTGCATGTTAATAGAATTAACAGAGAATGCTTTGGAAAATATAACCGGAACTGTTGAATATCCCAAGGAATTTTACGAGTAAAAGCCTGAAAGATTTCATTTATGAAAGTCGAAAATGCATTAAAATACCTAACAAAATAAATATGGTAAGAACGGAAATTATAATTGCGGTAAAAGATGTTCCAAAGAGTTCTGAATTTTATCAAAGCTTATTGAACTGCAAAAGTGGACATGGTGGCGAAACTTTCGAAATTTTGACCCGCGGGCATGCTGTACTCCTCTGCTTACACAAATGGGGAGTACACGAACACCCGACAATGCTGAACCCTGAACCAGCAGTTGGAAACGGGTTAATACTTTTCTTTAGAGTTGACCACCTAACTGAAATCTTTCAAAACGCAAAAAAACTGAATGCAGGCATTGAGAAGGAAATTCATTACAATGCAAACTCCTTGAAAAACCAATTTACCCTGAGAGACCCGGACAACTATTATTTAATAATCTCCGAATAAAAAACACCGACCGCTAACAGCAGTGATTAACAGGATTTAGCATAGAAAATGGAGGGCTTATCTGTTTTGATCAGCCCTTTGTTCTTTTTGCCTTAGGTTAATGGGAATACCCCAAGTGGGTATACAAACTAAAGCAAAGTGCTGAAAATTAAAATGATGCTGATAAGTATCAGCCCTAAAAAGACATACCTGAAAAAGGTACCGTCTTTTAGCCGGTTATTCAAGTACCGACCTAAAAATACCGCAGGGATTGTTGTTGCTAACGACATCAAAAAGTAATTGTTCACTTCCGTAGTAACAAGTCCTTTGGCATAATATCCAATAACGCTTATAAGGCTGACCGGCAGGAAATAAGCCTGAAGCGTAGCCCGAAAATATTTTGGACTCCATTGCCTTAAATTTCCATATACTACTAAGGGCGGACCATTCAAACCATAGGCACCTCCGAAAACTCCTGACAGAAAACCACAAACAAAAAGCCACAATTTATTGTCACTATCGAGCGTTTTATTCCTTTTGAAATACAGAGAATAAAGGGAATATGCGATCAGGAGCATTCCAAGCCCAACCTTTACCACCGTTTCATTTGCATACAATAAAATAATGATGCCTACAGGCACTCCGAGTATAGCATAGAGGATTAACCATTTAGCACTGTTGAAATGAATCTTGGCATGATCTTGTACCACGATGACCAATGCAATAACAACTGATAGCATAACCGAAAGGGGAACTGCTACTTCAATCGGCAGGAAAAGCACGAACAGCGGAACGGCGATCAACGATTCGCCAAAACCCAAAGTTGACCGTACCAAAGAAGCGATAAAGCTGATAATAAGGATAAAGAGGATTGTCAAAACAGTAGTTATTTTGGTTTTTCTGAGTGGAGCAAACTTAAGCAACACCATCTTCCTGTGCAATTAAAACGGGATCCATTTTATGGTGAAATCACAAAAAAGTCAAGTCACTTAGACCGAACCATTTCTTTTTCACAAACCGCCTCAAAACAGTTTCCAAGCTTGGTGCTGTGCCCTGTTGCTTCCATCAGCAAAGCGGTGGGAATCCTGCCATAAACGTTTGTTGCGAAACTCCTGCTGGCCGATAACGCATTTGATGTTTACCTATTTAAAAACATTGCCCATACTGTTGGAATAATAGGTAGCGAAAGCCAAAACACCCTTGCAAAAAGTTATGAGCATATTGTTCACATTCCAAAAGAATGTGTTCTTTCAGACTTTTTAAACGTTACCTTATCTAAAAAACGAATCGGCTACACACAATAATATAGGCTACTATAGCTAAGAATTACTTTTTACTTTATTTTTAAAAGGATTCATCACTTAAACATATTTTTATGAAATGTTAATAAAGGAATCCGTTTATGGTAGGATAATTTTTCAGCAATGCTGCCTTCAACAACACGTTGAAAAAGGGGCTTGTTTCTAGTAATACAGCTAACATATCAATAGAATACTGATCGATAAAATTAAAAACAGCCTTTACTATATCGTCCTGATTTTTTTCGATGAAGTAAACAGGGTCTTGCTTAAACTGTTCTTTCCAACGTACAATTTCTTCCTGGGTTTTAACTTCCTTTCCCTTATTCACGTGAACACAGTAAATATCAGCATTAGCCGATTGAATATAAGGAATCATTTTTCGCAAAACCAAAGCATCTTCTTCATCATAAATAGTTGTGAACCCAACGGCATCAATTTCTTCAAATTTGCACAAGTGCGGGATACCCGATACCGCAATAGCTACATTGTTTATAACGCCGACTTTAATTTCTAGATAATCAATAGGCAAGTATACATCATAATACAAAGCTTACTATTCTTTACAAGGATATAATGAAACAGTTCATAAAACTATAGACGGTTCAGTTTTTTTAGAACAAAATCGCTAAAAATTTCAATTCATTCCCAACCTTTTTAAAATAAAGGCATCAGGTTTGACCTTAAATTTTTCATAAAAAGTATGATCCAAAGAATAACTACCTAAATTAGAATTCTCTTTAATATATAATTTAACCCTATCTATGAATTTTGTATTTTTGTTAGTGGAATTAACCCACTACCATGAAATCTGAAAAACCTTCGATTAGCTTTGATTTTCTGAAACATCTAAAATCCAAAAAAATGGATCGTTTGGATGTACCTTATTATTTAGCATCAAAAGAATGTTTGGAAAATGTGGGAATTACGCATGTTTTTAAAAATTACTTTTATACAATTGGACTATATTATGGTGATGGAGTGACTATCAGAATAGGTAATAAAACGTATGAATTAACCCATGGGAGCTTACTAACCATTGGTCCCGGGGTTAGTTGCCAGTGGCTGAATACCGATTTTCCGTTAAATGATACCCTTTTGTTTTATGATGATATTTTCGTAAACAATTTCAGCAATTCATTTTTTTACTCTTTAGAATTTTTCTGCCCGGATGAACAAAGTGTGATTCAGTTGTCTGATAAGCAATTTGAAGAAATGCAACAGCTTTTCCAGACACTTCGAATGATGATTGATAACCCTGAAGCACTATCCGGAATACTATATTCAATTCTTATTATTACGCAGAAACATTTCTGGAGATTACATCGTGGCAATAAAATAGAACTCAGTGATAAAGAACATACGGTTATAAAATTCAGAGAATTAGTTGCCAAAAACTTTGCCAATCACAAAGATGTTGCATTTTACTCACAGCAGCTAAATATCTCTTCCAAATACCTGAGTGAGCTATTAGTTGACCAAACAGGCATGTCTGCTAAAAAGTGGATTGAATTCCATGTCATGCAAGAAGCAAAATACCTGTTGAGTTTTAAAGATCAATCTGTTAAAGAAGTTGCTTTTCAGTTGGGCTACACCGATACATCGCATTTTTCACGTGCATTTAGAAAATACGATGGTCAACTGCCTACAGAATTTAAAAATGCTGTTTGTGATTTATCACCTTCTTTAAATTAAAAACCGTAAAAATTACAGTACTTACCGCTTTATTTACAGCAATCGCTGTTTGATTTCCCGATAGCTTTGCATTGATGTTAATTAAAACGTATAATGAGGCTAAAAATAACAAAGTTGATTCTGGTCGGGGCATTTTTAAATATGTGTCAGTATCCTGTTTGGGCACAGATACCTATAGAAATTAGTGTAGGGCATTCCAGCTATTATTACCAAAATTCGTTTGCTGCCAGATTTAATAAAGAAAAGCCATTGGGTTTCTTTCATACCTCATCCATTCTCATTCCTTATGCCAAGAATCGTGGAAATGAAATTATGAGCCAATCGTACCTTTCCTATACACTAAATGAGGTATGGAGTACAGGAGTTGGATCTATTTTTACGCCCTTAAATCGTGTTCGTCCATCTTTTTTTCTCCAGTATTTTCGAAAAGGAAAAACAACATCTGTTATGGTATATCCGAGAATTGATCTTTGGGAAAATCCGAATTTTGAATTGATGGGCTTCGTTGAATATAAGGGCGCAGCACATCAAAAATTAAAGTTATATGTCCGATTGCAGTATATGACCACGTGGAATAGTAAAGAGCATGTTCGAAGTTATCAATATTTGAGAATCGGATTTAGACTGGAAGAAATGCAACTGGGGGCAGCTGCAAATTTTGACCAATATGGAAACACGGGAATAGATTATAACAGTATTGGATTTTTTATCAGAAAAGAATTTTGATAAAATGTGTCACGTTTTATAGAAAATAGTATCTATTATAATAAAAAGAAGTTTTATGAACACACGAATTGACTTAAGCCAGATGTCAAAAGGATTATTGGACGGCATGATGAAAACGGAATTGTATATAAAAAAATCAGGATTTGACCTAAAGCTGATTGAATTAGTAAAATACCGCGTTTCACAAATAAACAAATGTGGATATTGCCTGGATATGCACCACAAAGAGGCGTTAGCTCTTGGGGAAACCGAATTAAGGTTACATACGCTTATTGCCTATAAAGAATGTCCGTACTTTGAAGATTATGAAAAAGCCGCATTGGAATTTGCAGAAAATTTGACCTTAGCTCATCAGAAAGAAATTGATGATCGCCTTTATGACTTGTTACAGCAACATTTCTCTATAGAACAAATAGCTATTCTAACGCTGGTAATCACGCAAATCAATGCCTGGAACAGGCTCAACAAAACGATCGGTGCGGTACCGGGAACGTATATCGAAAATACTATTTAAAAGAACTTATGAAACATTTATTTTTTTTAACCGCTATAATTTTTACTATGACAACACAAGCACAGGAATTTAAAAACCCTTCGTCTCTATTTGATCCCAGTCCATACGGATTTTCTCATATGGTTACCGTTCCGGAAGGCTACAAACTAATTTTTGTTGCCGGACAAGGTGGCGAGGAAAATACAGAAGGGAAATTGACCCCAGATTTTAGAAGGCAGCTGGCATTTTCTTTAAAGAATATCAAGGAGGCACTTGCGACCGAAAATCTTAACATGAACAACGTGGTTAAATTAACTACTTTGGTAGTGGATCATGATGAGGAAAAGTTAAACATCATTGTAGAAGAGTTTAATAAAGTATGGCCAGAGAAAAATTTTCCTATCAATACCTTGATACCTGTTCCTAAATTAGCCATAGATGGCATGTTGATAGAAATCGAAGCTTTGGCTGTTAAGAGTCCGAATTAATGGATAAAAACTTACTGAAATATATTCTGTTGGTATTGTTGGGTGCCGCAAGCTATGGAACCCTAGCAACAATTGTGAAGCTTGCTTACCGTGATGGTTACACGGTAAATGATGTCTTATTATCTCAATATATTTTGGGAACATTGGTTATGTTGTTTCTTTATTTTCTTGTAAAGAAAGTGGGTCATACAGAGAATGTTCAAAGCTCCAGGAAAAACAAGTGGCTGCTGGTTCTAGGAGGATCAACCTATGGAATGACCGGTTATTTTTATTATCTGTCCTTGCAATACATTCCTGTATCTGTAGCGGTTGTTCTATTAATGCAAACGGTGTGGATGGGGGTCGTTGCAGAAAGTATCCAGCATAGAGAATTACCTTCCGGTATTAAGGTCGTAGCAATTATTGTCATACTTTTAGGTACTATTTTCGCCACAAATGCCATTGCCGAGTTAAGACACCTTAATACAAAAGGCGTCTTTTGGGGATTGTGTGCAGCCTCTGCCTATACAGTGGCTCTATATATTTCAAAGAACAACAAAAGCAAGTTAGGTTCGATTTCTAAAAGTTTGATGATACTTGTCGGGTCAACTATTTTTATTCTTTTCATTGGATTGTTTACTATAAACAAACCCCTGAACGTATCGATATTTTGGAAGTGGGGATTGTTTCTTGCACTTTTTGGAGCTATATTACCACCTATCCTGTTGAATAAAGGGATGCCTAAACTGGGGATAGGATTAGGAGCATTATTGATATCAATTGAAATTCCCGTATCATTATTGATGGCGGAATTTATACTAAATGAAAAACATGATTTATATCAATGGGTAGGAGTTATATTTATTCTTTTATCTATATTTTTGATTAATTATCCACGACCAAAAACAATACGATCATGATGAATGCTTCTATTAAAAATTATCAGCGTATGCTGTTTCCCTATGCATATAACGTACTTGGTGCGGTAGAAGATGCCAAAGACGTGATCCAGGATGTAATAATCCGGTATGCAAAAAACACATCAGAAGCTATCAATAATCCCAAGAATTATCTGATCAAAAGTGTAATTAATCAGGCAATCCAGCTAAAACAAAAGCAAAACAAGACGGTTCCGGCTGATGTGTGGTTACCTGAACCTGTGATTACCGATGAGGATTTGCAACATCAGGAAATTTTTAATTTTTCGTTATTGGCAAGAATGGAGCAGCTCAATCCCAAAGAACGAGCCGTTTTTATTTTGAAAGAAGGATTTGGGCACTCACACGAAGAGATCGGAGAAATACTGTCATTGACTACTGAGAATTCCAGAAAAATTTTGAGTAGAGCCAAAGAAAGGTTGAAATCAATAGGAAGTATAAACAAATTACATTTTCGGCCAGTAGTTTCTGATATAGTAAAGAAATTAATCAATGCCATCAGAGATGGCGATACTGACAATGTGAAAACGTTATTAGCCGAAGATATTCAGTTTTATGCTGACGGTGGTACTAAGATTAAAGTGGTAGCCAAAGAATGTGTAGGTGCTGATCAGGTGAGTAAATTACTAATGTATGTACACCAAACATTTAACAGTGCTTTAGAAATTAAATTCACCACCATTAACCATCAGCCTGCGGTACTATTTATGCAAGATGATGTGATTCAGTCCTGTCAGGTTTTTGAGGTAGATCAAAACAATATTATCCGGATTGATGTTGTTATCGATCCCGAAAAGCTCACTAAACTAAAAACTAACTGATATACTGAAAAAACAACAGAGCACTATTTCTAAATTTGATCAAACCATGGAATTACATACTAACTAATTAAATAAGATAATGAAAGACAAGATTCTAAAAACAGATAATGATTATACAGGGTTGATTATTCGCCTTACGCTCGGTATTGTGATGTTTCCCCACGGAGCTCAGAAAATGCTGGGCTGGTATGGAGGTCCTGGTTTTCAAGCAGAATTGGGACATCTACAGGAAATGGGAATACCTTGGTTGGTAGCTGTCATGGTTATTTTGATAGAATTTTTCGGAGCTATTTCTTTAATTATTGGCTTAGTGTCTCGCTTATGGGCAATAGCTTTTGGAGGACTTTTTATTGGTATTATTTTTATGGAGCATTTTCAGTATGGTTTTTTCATGAATTGGTTCGGAAATCAAGAAGGTGAAGGTTATGAATACCATTTGCTTGTAATTGGACTGTGCCTCGCCTTATGGGTTCAGGGAAGCGGAAGATTTTCGATAGATAGTTTTTTACTACAGAAAAAAAATAATACGAATTCATAAGCTCTTATCGAAAAATATTAGCTGTTTTTTGTGAATTTTATCATTGCTTTGATTCTTGCTGCAAAACCTTTCCGTATTGAAATTCAGAAATGGTTTATGGCGAATTTGGGATTCAAAATAATGCTTTCTAAATCGAAATAATTATAGTTATAACACTTTATAAAGTTTAAATTTTTAAAATTATCTTATGAATACAAAATTTCAAGCAGGTATCAACATCGCAATAAAAATACCTAAGGCAAAATACGAAGAAACAGTGGCTTTCTACAGGGATATTTTGAAGTTGGAGGTCGTGGAAAAACCAATCGATAACCCAACGGTTTCCAGAACCCACGAAGTGAAATTCGGAAATAATATTATCTGGTTAGACTGTGTAGACAATTACACGCACTCGGAAACCTGGTTACAATTAACGGTCGAAAATATAGAAGCGGCTACGGATTATTTGAAGTCAAACGGAGTAGAACCCTGTGATGAGCTTGAAGAACTTCCAGAGAACATGCACTGGATTCAGGATCCGGCAGGTACAGTATTTAATTTGCAAACAAGGAAAAAATAATAACATCTTAAAAATAATATTATGAAAGAATTATCTAAATCAATTAAATCTTTATTGGCTGTTCTCATATTATTGAACATTGTACTTATATCATTTATATCCTATATGCTTTTAAATGACAAGTCAAGTACCTTTATGGAAGCCGAGAAGATAACGATAAAAGACGATACAGGAAATAACAGAGTCGTCATTGCAAATACCAAGTATATTCCTGATCCTATTGTGGGAGGAAAGACTTTTCAGAGAGCTTACAAACCAGCGGGGCTTATTTTTTATGACAAAAATGGAGATGAAAGAGGAGGTTTGGCGATAACCGATAATGAGGAAACTAATTTGAACGCTCTGTCATTTGATTATCAAAATGCAGACGCTATCGGAATTTTGGCACAAGATAATAAGCACGACAATTACTTCAGAGCCGGTTTATTCATCACTGACAAAGATCTTTCGGGCAAACCCGGGTACAACATCGACAGAATCAATCTGATGACAGAAAATGGCAATGCCTCACTGATTATGAAAGACCACAATGAAGTGCCGAGAATTGTTTTAAAAGTTGATAGTTTAGGCAACCCTACCATTCAAATGTTTGATGAAAACGGAAAAACTAAATGGCAAAATTGAAAGATGAAAAAACATTAAACATGAACAAACTAAAGATTACCAAAGAAGATGTTATTGAAGCTGAAAATAAACTTTTTTCGGCTCAACTTATCAGCAATGTAGAGATTTTGGATCAACTATTACACGATGACTTAATTGCAGTTGCACCAACAGGAGAAATTGTAACAAAGGAAATGGATTTGAATGCTCACAGAGCAAAAACAATGATTATTGAAAAGGCTTCAACAGAAATTAACAACATTAAAATAACTGGCAACACCGCACTTTCTGTTGTGACAATGACCGCGAAAGGAAAAATGATGAGGACACCGTTGGAAGGTACGTTCCGCTATTTTAGAGTTTGGAAACAGTTTGACGACACATTAAAAATTATAGGTGCAAGTTTTATGCAACTACCATAAAACTTTATCCCACAAACTTTATGAAACAATCATTCAGAATCATTACCGTAATTTCATTGATGTTTATAGTATTCAGTGGTTTTACACAGAATAAAAATCAAACAACGATGAAACAAGATTATTCAACAAATCATCCTTATGACGAACAAGTAAGCATGATTGATAAAATTACCGTTCCTGTAAAAGCCGTGTCCGAATATTCTGAAAAATCGGTTTACATCAGAAATATACTCCGCCAACAAGCAGGTTTTGTAAAATACGAAATCTTTCAACAAGAAGACGAAGGCAGTAATCTTACAATTATTACGATTGCTACCTGGAAGAATCAACACCATCTGGATAATGCTAAGTCTGTAATGCAGCAAGAGATGAAAAAAATAGATCTCAATATGCCTGAATTTTTGAAACAACAAGGTATTTCGATGGAAAGAGGTATTTATTATTCTGTTGATGAATAGTATAATAACGAATTATAAATCTTGATTTGGTTATATCAGGTTCTATACGATTAAGGGTAAGCACGCATACAATCTAATTAAGCCTCTTTACAAAATGTCTTTTTACTAATTAAAGCGACAATAATTATACAAATATAAAATCATGAAAATTTCACAGATTAAAATTACTCCAGATACTTATGAACCTTTTCGTTTAGCACAAGGATATCGTGTAGGCGATCTATTGTTTATGTCAGGTCAAACAGCTATTGATGATGACGGAAAATTAATAGGTATAGGCGACTTTGATGCTCAAGCCCAGAAGGCTTTTGAAAATTTAGATAAGGTCTTGAAAGCCGGAGGTTCAAGCTTGAAGAACGTAGTAAAAGTAACCATTATGCTTCGTGATATGGGCAACTTCGAGAAGATTGTTGAGCTGAGAGGAAAGTATTTTACACCTCCTTATCCGGCAGATACTATCTTTGCAGTAACATCACTATTTTCACCGGATGCATTAATTGAAATCGAAGCCATTGCAGTAGCAGACGAATCGGCAGACTGGGAAAAGTGATACTATTCACATTGTTAGACTGTAACCATTTTTTGGTTGATTGTACTTTTATATTTGTTTTTCCACCAGATATTTCCAGTATCTTTTAGGAACATATTGCAGGTGCAGTTTCATATTGCGCCGGGCTTCAATATTGGTACTTCGATAATAACGTTTCCAAAGGTTTTGAAAATGTTCGTCTTCTTCATCCAATGTAATTATGGCATCTGCAGTTAAAGCATACTTTTCTTCGGGAGAAAGCTTTACTTCCATTACGGTTTGTTTATCATATAACAATCCGTATTTTCTTTTTACATCATAAATCAGCCATTTTTGGTCGGTATAACGATTTTTGAAAAAAGTAGTAATCAACGGCAATACATTAAAGTCCGGTTCAGCTATGGCAAAAAACAGTCCGTCACTACTTTTACTAAACCGGATAAAAGCTTTCATCCGATGGCGCTCCCGGCTTACTTTCTTCAAAGTTTGTTTAAAATACAGCACTTCTTCATCTCCGTAATTTTGAAGAATATTCGTTTTGCCTGAAAATATCTGACATATAATACTAAAACTTGCTGCCCAGGCTTTTCGGTCTTCCGAAAGAAAAACCCTGAAAAAATCCATCGCCACCGATTTTTCCAAACGTTTTTGTAATCCAGTTTGTACTCTTTTTGCTTTAGCCAAATCGGTAATAATGTTTTTACTTAAACCAAACAAAGTGGTTTGGGTTGCATTGTCGCCTTCAACCTGTAATTGCACATCAGTATCCTTGTATTCAAAATATTCAAATACACAGCACAAAAAACCGTTATATGTTCCGTCAAAAATATAGTTCATCTTCAAAAAAGAGTCAACTGTGCACTCGAAGTTTCTTTGAGGTATTTATTTGAATTTCTTTGTAATATGGTTTGTTTCACATATTCCATTGATGGCGACCCCAGAATAATAGGCGTATCTGCACAACGCATAAAATGCCGGGCACGGTTAAAAGCAATACCCATTTTCTTAACCTGATATTCGCACAGCCTGCCAAATTTTCTTGACTGGATAATTTTCATTGCCGATTGCCTTCCCACTCCCGGAATTCGAATAATTTGTTTATAATCGGCTGTATTGATATCTACCGGGAAATAGTGCGGGTTTCGCAAAGCCCAGCTCAATTTCGGATCAATATCCAAATCTAATTGCTGATGCTTCGGATTTAATATTTCATCTAAATTAAAATCATAAAAACGTAAGAGCCAATCGGTTTGATATAAACGATTTTCACGAACCAACGGAGGCCTGCTTCCCATTTGTGGCAACAATGAGTTCTCTGTGTTGATTGGAATATAACCGCTGTAATACACCCGTTTTAGCTTATAATCATTATAAAATGTTTTGGCTACGTTCATAATTTCCAAATCGGTTTCGGGAGTGGCACCAATAACCATTTGCGTACTTTGACCCGCAGGAACAAATTGCGGTGTATGTTTTATCAGCTTGGATTCTGCTTTATACTCCTGAATCTGATTCTGTACGAATGCCAACGGTTTTTTAACCGATTCATGATCTTTTTCAGGAGCTACCATTTTTAATCCAGCTTCCGTAGGCATTTCCAGATTGATACTCATTCTGTCTACATACAATCCTGCCTCTTTAATCAATTCTTCGCAGGCTCCGGGAATGGTTTTTAGATGGATGTATCCGTTATACTTTTCTTCAAGGCGCAATTTTTTTACGATACGCATCAGGCGTTCCATCGTAAAATCAGCATTTTTAAAAATTCCCGAACTTAAAAACAGCCCTTCAATGTAATTTCTGCGGTAAAAATTCATGGTTAGTTCTACTACTTCTTCCACCGTAAAAGCAGCTCGCTTAACATCATTGCTTTTACGGCTCACACAAAAAGCACAATCGTAAATACAGTGATTGGTCAGTAAGATTTTAAGCAGCGAAACACAACGGCCATCTTCGGTATAGGTATGACAAATTCCCGACGCGGAAGCATCGCCGATCCCACCTGTATTTTTACGTTTGCTTCCGCTTGAACTACAGCTTACATCATACTTGGCAGCATCGGCTAGTATTTTTAATTTTTCTTCAATTCGTTCCATAACAAACTCCTTTGCATTTTAATTGAAAAAGTAAATTATTGCACATTCTAACACAATATCATTTTAAATTAAAGCAGTATCAAAATTACAAGACAAAATTGTCGTTTTATGTCGTTTTATTTTCTTTGTTGTAAAAATACATATTAGTATGTAAATGTTTTATTTATATTAATCCTGGCCTGTTAAAAGCTTATATTTACCGGTTATCGCTTTCTTCTTCTTTACCTTCTTTGATAAGTTCGTTAACCTCTTGCATTTCATCTTTTTCTATGTGTTTAACTAAATCTTCCTGTTCCTCAGAATATTTATCTATGTAAAAAATACATCCCATCGGAAAGTGATCAGAACCTATAGAAGGATATATAAAAAGCTTATCAATAAAAATATCAGGACTGTGAAACAATAAATCTAACGGAACCCTGAAAAACCAGTATTTAGCATGAAAAGTAGCCAATATACCTCTGCCAATTCTAGCATCTATCAATTGACTGGTCTTCTTAAAAAGAATAGATGATTTAGCCCAGGCTACGTTGTTAAAATCACCTGTTACCACTACCGGTAATTTAAAATTTCTTACTTTTTTTGCAACACTTAATAAATCACCATCGCGCTCTTTTGACGTTTCTTCTTCGGTTGGACTTGGCGGTGGCGGATGTACTCCAAAAAACACAAACCGATAACCATCTTTTGTTTCTAATTCTGCTTCAATACTCGGAAGATCATCAGCAACAAAATAATGCGTCTTTATCTTATTAATTTTTAATCTGGTGTAAAAATGCATTCCATAAGTATTCTCTAAGGTCACTTTCTCAAAATTGGGATAATCTTTTTCTAAACCCCGCATTGCTTTTTCCCAATCGCTATTGCTTTCCATGGTTATGAAAATATCCGGATTTTCTTTATTAATCAATTCAATAAAGCGTTGATATTGATTATTAAATTGGTAAATGTTACACGAAATGATTTTTATTTTATCAGATGTTTCGACTGATTTTTTAAATTTGGTGGTTTTCCAGAATTTTGTATAACGGATAAAAATATAGATATGATAAATAATCAGCAACAACTGTATCACTTGTAAGTACCATAATAAGGAGGTTTCATTTATATAGAAAAAGGCGATACCAAAGGTAATAAGCTGCAAAGGTAATAACTGAAGTTTGATAAATTCAGCGACCCTAAATATCCAATGCTGATTTTGAACAAACGGCAACATACTGATCACTATCAATAAAATAGAAAACGACATTACTATCATTATCATATACAATACATTTATGAGTTATTAAGTGATACTTCTATTATCAAATTTTAAATTTAAGCAATTTAATAATTCCGTTATGCTTCTGCATATTTTTCTTGATCGATTAACGCTTCTATGGCATTCCACAATTTAATCCGCTGTTTTAATGCGTTTTGGGCAACAAATAAAACCTCTTCCCATTTTAAAGAATCATCGCCACATAAATAAGAAATCATTTCAAATGCCATTGGTCCGTGTTCATCGGCGTCTAATTCAATATGTCTCTCAAAGTAATAAACAAGCTCGGACAAATCTATATCGGGAAATTTTTCGTTCAACCCTTTTAATATTTCAGTAAACATTGCCGGAATAAGATCTTCTCTACCAAAGGTAAACGTCGACGCAATTTCATGTGCTTTACCATTTTCAATAACCTGAAAAGTAAAACGTAAAAAGTCTTTTATATTTTGATGTAACGTACTTTTTTCTATAGCGGTAAACACATCTGTTTTGATTACTGATGCGATAAAATCTTCAATTAATTTGGTACTTGTTCCGCTTTTTACCATAGCTTTCAGGTACATTTCAAAATGACTTAACCTGCACCATCCATAGCAATATCTGACTCTTCTGCCAAAACAATTTCATTAATCAAATACCTTACGTTTGGGTTTGGCGATGCAAACCAATGGTTGAATAAATGTGTTGATTACGCTATTGATTTCATTTTTAAACAAACTTTTTATTTTTCAAAGATAGTTTGTAAATCGTAAAAACAATACATTCTGTTTAATTAATCATCGTAACAATCCCTTTTATGAATTGAATATTCACCACCAATTAGCCGTCGGAAACGCATAAAAGGCGGTATCTTGTTTATCCTGCCACGGTGCCTGATGAAAAAACCAGCAGTTTTCTATTTTGTCGAATGCCTTGCTCACGTTGCGTTCACCCCAGCGATAACCTGTTTTGTACGTTTTGCCCTCAAAAGTGATCGTACCGAATATAGTAGGATACGAGGATCCTGAAACGCCGTTGGTGTATTGGATTGCCTTTTCCAACTTCAATACTGTGCCTTTCGGGAATGTAATTATCTCTTCGATATCTCCAATGCTTTTTTGCTCATCGACATACCGCCATTGCGGATGCAAGCTGTCCAACAGCATATACGGATAATCGCTATTGTTGTTCATCGGAATTTTGTCCTTGAACAAAACGGTTTGCTTATTCAACGTGACCGTCTGACCAATACATTCCTTGAATGGTTCGTATTTGTTGAGACTGGTAGATTTGGTCTTTATCGTAGCATAGAGAATAAAAATAAATCCTACTATAACTACGACAATAACAAATGTTATGATACCCATTATTCGTTTTGTGGTCATGCTATTTTTTATCTGTGATGTATATTTCCGTTAAGCCATCGGCCGACTTGAATCGGATGTTGTAACCGGTTTGTTCCGTTAGTTTTACCACAGGCATGTTTTCTGTTTCAAAATCGGTGTGGTTCAGTTGTTCTTTTGGCTTGGAAGTTTTGCTCATATCGGTACTTTTGGTGAGATAAAAATCGCTTCCGTCCACTTTTGTAATTTTGAACCAACCAAAGCCGATTTCGGCACCTACCGGAGTCCCTTTCTCTTTATATATTTCATAATGTCCGAAATAAATATCTCCCACAGCAGGAGCTTTTTCCATAGCTACATATTCGGCAGGTTTTGGCAATGGCGGTTTGACTTCCTGATAAACGATCATTCCCATAGCGGTAAGCATCAGCAGGCAAAATATCCAACCTACAATCGTAAGTTTGAAAATATAAGGTGGTTTCGCAGCTTCGGCAATCTTCTGATTGGCGAAAGCTTTCATTTCAGGTGTCCAAATTCGACGGGCAATTTTCTTTTGTGTGGATTCATCCCAGAATTCGCCAAATGCTTTCTTAGAATGTACATTAAAAAGTGCCGTGCGAGTCAATTGCCTCAAAACAAGCAACACTATAGGATTGCCGTTTTTAGGATTTTTCAACTTATCATTTTGGTAAGTTCCTTGTTCTATTTTACTGATTACAAAAAACATAATTTTTCTTTTTTTAGTTCAATATCTTTATTCGTTTTTATTTCTCTAAAAGTTCAAACAACAAGGTACATCCCTCTACACAAATCAAGTCGTGACCTTCTTTTTCCTCCAATGGAACAAGGTATAGCTTTCGCTGTTCTTTATTGAAAAGAAGCGGTAATAGTAGCCGTCATCCATTTTAAAAATAGCAAATGCCGGTTGCTTCCCGTCATCTATTTTTAATGACAGAATCCTCCCCCCTTTTTGTAGTGGGTTTCTAATGCACATCTTCCGTTGGATTCAAAAACATAAGTATCCTCTCCGGAACAGGGCTGTACTTCTTCGGACGACGCAATTATTTTGGTGTTCTCGTTCCAAATCACTACTTCTACAAATTTCCAAACACCGACAATGCTTTCTGCATCTGAAATTCGCGTAGGTTCATCATCTTTGGAACAGGAAATGAAAAAAACACAAAAGCCGACTAATAATAAGGATATATTTTTCATTTGATTTTTCTAATCTTAAACAAAATTTGTGGTGGAATAACAACTACTTTAGAATATTACTCTTTAGGAACAACTATCATTGACTGAAATTCAGAATAACCAGATTCAACAGATAAGAAATCAATCTCTTTGCCGTTTTCCCAAATGATATTTGCTTGTTTGCCATTTCTATATTCACTTCCTAAAACATACACCTTTTCATCAACAACCTGTACGGCAAAAGCGTAGGTGTGTCCGGATGCAGTATGTTGAATAGGCAGCAATTCGTTGTTTTTAAAAACTCTCGGAACATATTTATCACCCACTTGTTCGTATCCGGCTGCATAAACATTTTCGTTTTCTACTGTTAAGTCAAGTCCACGATTAATTCTTTCTCCTGAAATTAATTTTGTCGGCACGCCGTTCTTCCACAGCTTAAAACTTCTTTCACCAATAGCATCAGTATAGCCTACAATATAAACATTGTCTTGGTCTACATAAATACTTTTTGCATAGGTAGTAGTATCTATATGAGAAAGCACTGACTCTATTCCGTTTTTCCAATATTTGGATATGATTCCTCCTTGATGATTTTCATATCCTACGACATGAACTTCGTTATTTAAAACAAATATATCTTCAAGACGTGTGCTCACATCATTTGACCCAATATGCGTGAATTCTCCATTTTTCCATACTATCGCCCTGTACGTTGCATTTTCTGCTTGTGGCAGGTAGCTTCCTATAACATACACGTCGTTGTCCTTAACAAACACCGCCTTGGCTGTAACACTTTTTGAGTTAGGAGCATTTAACTCTTGTGCCTGCCCATTTACCCATAACAATGCTTTTACAGATTCTTGCTCTTCATTTAGTTCTTCGCCAACGACATATACATCGTCACCCGACACTTTAATATCACGAGCAATTGTAGAGCCACCCGTAACAGAAGGAATAACTACTTTTTGTCTATTCTTCATGTACAAAGCACTATATCTGTCTTGATGCATTTCTACACCGGCACGATACACATAAACAGATAAGGTATCCGTTATTTCTTCTTCATTAAAACCATCATCTTTTTGACAAGACATTGTTATAAGAGATATAACAATCGTCATAATCATCACCCAAATTCTACTACTCATTTTTCAATTAATTAAATATTAAAATTTTATTTGTGTTCTTATTATTTGTCAATAAAATCAAATTTGTCTTCAAATAATTTTCCAATTACGGGCAAAGGTTTTTTGACTTCGTTGGCAACGTTGATGATTCCTACAATCATAATAATGAAAAACAGGATTCCAGCATAGCTCACTAAAACTCCGAGTGTAGCAGAAAAAATGGAAAGTACATAAACCGCAATGTTGAAAAGGATTGCCAAAACCAGCAAACCCAATCCTTGTTTCAGATGATATATGCTAAAACTGTCACGTTGCTCTTTTCCGACAAAATAGGCTATCAGCCACAAAATACCGAGGTAACTGAGAATGGATTGAACTTTTGGTGTCATAATTTATTTATTTTTATGTTTATCCAAATTTATCCATAACAAGATTATTATTTCTCTTTTGCCCTTGAACAAAACATCTACAACATTTAAAATTGTATATACAAAACATCTACAAAAACCATAATTATTTAATAATCAATTTTTTGAACATATAAGTTTAACGCACTTATATTCGGTTTTGATTCAATTTTTTCATTATTTTGTCTCTGTTTGTAGATATGAAAGAATGAAAACACTATCGATTTTACATATTTTAGCTGCTTATTTACTTTGTACTGCCACAGTGAAAAGCCAATCTTTGAGTCCATCTACCTCCAAAGTGTTAGACCAGTTAGAATATTTTCATTTACATAACCAACCGGAGGAAGCACTAAACTTATTGGCGACAGAAATTGAAAACACATCTGAAACAACAGATTTAGCCTATTTCTATTCCTATCAAAGTACAATTTATGCTACAAAGGACAGTCTTTTGCTCTCCAAAAAACTGATTGATTTAAGCATGGAAAACGCCAGAAAATCCGGCAATAAAAATGCTTTGGCGATGGCATACAGAGGGAAAGCTTTTTTGGCAAATGCAATGAATATGCCTGATGTGGTGGTAAAGAATGCGATAGAAGGATTAAAACAAATTGAAAATAATGACGAAGATCCGACCACGAAATATTCTCTCAATTATCTTCTTTATGGTGCGTATAGCAAATGGGACGATAGCGAGAAGATGGAAACCTACATCCGAAAAGCTCAACATTATGCTTTAATGGCTGAAAACGTGAATCTTCAAGTAAATGTAAACAACGGTTTATCAAGTATGTACCAGGCACGTTTCAAAAAAACAAGCGAGTCGCAATTATTGGACAGCAGCTATTACTACCTGAGTCAATCCTTTGCTTTGCAACAGAAAAATCCTGAAAAAGTGAGCGGCAATACTTTTGTGATTACCTGTATCAATCTGGCGAACTACTATTTGGATTATTCGCCGGAAAACCTTGCCGAACGCAAAGAAAAAGCGTACCGTTATCTTGATCTTGCCGAAGAAAAGCTGAAAGCTGACAAAGCTTCACAGGAAAAATGGATGAACGTTTTCGGAATTAAAAGTGGTTTTGCCAAAAAAGAAGGAAACCCAGCTCTTGCCGAAAAGTATTTGTTGCAGGGTTTAAGCCATTTAGTAGCTTCCAACAAAAATTATTACCGGTTAGAATATGCTGTAAATAAAGATTTGACCGATTTGGCATTCAAAAGAAACGATACGAAAGCCGCTTTGCAATATCAGCAAAGAGCGGAGGAATTGTTAAAAAAATCGTTTAACGAGCAACAACTTTTCAACGTACAAAAATTGGAAGTACAATATGAAACAGAGAAAAAAGATAAGGAGCTACAATTGCTAAAGGAGCGGGAAGCATTTAACCGAAAGCAAAATTACCTATATGGCGGAATTGCATCGGCATTGCTTTTCGGGCTGGGTTTTATGTTTGTTTCTTACCATTTCAAGTTGCGTTATTCCATTGAACGAGAGAAAAAATTAGCCCAAGAAAAAGAAGACGCCGAACAACAGGCAAAGATGCAGATTTTGCTGGAAAAAGAAGAACAAGCCCGGCTGAAAGCAGAACAGGAATTACTGGATTTGCGGAAACAACAATTGGAGAAAGAAGCATTGGCAAACTCATTAATTATCGACAGAAAGAATGAAACCCTAAAACAGATTCAGAACAAGATACGAAGCGGAGAAGCAAGTCATATTCAGAAACTTATTAAAGAAGAAATGCTACTTCAGACCGATTTTGAAGACATTAAACTTCAGATGCAAGAACTCCATCCCGATTTTTTCAACCGATTGAATGAAAAAGCCGTTCAGAAATTAACGCCACTGGATATGAAATACTGCACCTATCTTTACCTGAAAATGTCTACCAAACAAATTGCCCAAATCCTGCATGTGGAACCACAAAGCGTACGGATGTTTAAATACCGTCTGAAACAGAAATTTGGATTGGGAAAAGAGTCCGATCTGGAAGAATTTTTAGAAAAGTAATATATTTCATAAGTACATCTGCATTCTAAAGTTAATTTTTGTTGTGTAACGATGGCTGTTGTCTACGTTTTAGTTACTCACTAATTCTACGCAACGATAATTTATGGTTCAAACACTATCTTAGTTTTGGCATCTAAAATGTTCCCTTTTTGCCGACGATTTAAGGGTCGGGGATATTTTACAAAAATTTTCAACCTATAGAATAAGACTTGCTATAGTTGGCGACTTTTCAAAATTTACGAGTAAAAGCCTGAAAGATTTCATTTATGAAAGTACTAACGGAAAACAAATTAATTTTGTAACTTCAGTCGAAGATGCATTAAAATACCTAACAAAATAAATATGGTAAGAACGGAAATTATAATTGCGGTAAAAGATGTTCCAAAGAGTTCTGAATTTTATCAAAGCTTATAGTAGACACGGTGACGAAACTTTCGAAATTTTGACCCACGGGCATGTTGTAATCCTCTGCTTACACAAATGGGGTGCGCACGAACACCCGACAATGCTGAATCCTGAAACAGCAGTTGGAAACGGGTTAATACTTTTCTTTAGAATTGACCACCTAACTGAAATCTTTCAAAACGCAAAAAAACTACATGCAGGCATTGAGAAGGAAATTCATTACAACGCAAACTCCTTCAAAAACCAATTTACCCTGAGAGACCCGGACAACTATTATTTAATAATCTCAGAATAAAAAACACCGACCGCTAACAGTAGCTGGGGCAGGCAAAGGCTTTTCAGCCCAGGCCTCCCGCAGAACATTTTGGCAGGCCAAATGACCATCTTTACCTGAAAACCCTCCTTCATACGGCTGTTGATACATCTACTTTCTTTTACTAACAGTTATGCTGATTTTGCTATACTCTAATGATAGAGCAAATGAAGATGCTCCTTAGGTGTTTTCACAAATTATGTGCTTGTTTATAGCTTACAATGTTTTTATATTTTCCTTTTACATGTTGCTAATCCGGCACGTTACCTGTCCCGAATGCAAATACCTACCGGCATCAACATGCCGGATTTTGACGTGAAAAATACTCCTGTTGCTATAGTTTTTTTGTTAAAAACAGGTACACGTGAATAAAAAATCAAATTCCGTAAAATATTTTTTAAGTTCAGTTGTCTTCCTATATAAGACATTGATTGTTTAATTAAAGAATAAAAGAAATGAAAAGATTTTTTAAATTTATGGTAAAATACAGATACGTTATGTTTCCCGTATTTGCAATTGCCGCATTGGCAATATTTGGCGGAGCATTAACGCTTTTATGGAACTGGCTTATGCCGAGCATTTTTGGTTTGACAGCTATTAATTTCTGGCAAGCCATCGGACTATTTGTTTTAGCAAGGTTGCTGTTTTCAGGAATGGGCTTTCATAAAGGTAACAGACGCTTCAGACATCACCATTCCGTTTCGAATGCGGAACGCGAAAAATGGATGGCGATGTCTTTTGAAGAAAGACGCGAATGGTTTAAACAACGCAGGTTTGAGAGAGGTTGCGGTTTCCGTTCTAAATTTAATAAAAAAGAAAGCAACAAACCTGAAAATGAGTAATGATGAAAACCGCAAGAATGTAGAGGAGCAGGTTATAGAACACCTGCCCCGTATCCGCTCTTTCATTAAAGGACGTGTGCCTAATAATGAAGATGCCGAAGATATTCTGCAAGACGTTTTTTATCAATTCCTAAAAACAATGGAAGGAACACACCGCCCCATAGAGCTTGTTTCAAGTTGGTTGTACCGCGTTGCCAAGAACACCATCATCAATAAAAACAAAAAGAAAAAAGAGGCACAAATTCCAACCTACTGGTACGATGAAGACGGCTTTTTAATTGAAGAATATGCCTTGTTTCCAAAGGAAAACGATTTTAATGATCCCGAACAAAGCTATATGTGGGCAATGGTTTGGCAAGAATTAAGCGAAGCTCTTTCGGAACTTCCGGACGAACAAAGAAGCGTTTTTGAATGGACCGAATTTGAAGGCGTCCCTATCAAGGAAATTTCACAAGCCACAGGTATTTCTACAAACACCTTGCTTTCACGAAAACACTATGCGGTTAAATATCTCCGCAACCGGCTGAAAGAAATTTATGACGAAGCCATTTTAAACAAGTAGAATGGGACGATTTAAAAACACTTGCAAAAACATTTTTTAAAGAAGTCGTTATTGTAGAAAAACACAGCGTTTCAACCAAACTACTTTTTACGTGCAGCCATTGGTTGATCAAACGACAACATTCCGATACAAAACTTTGAAAGGAATTATCCCTTTTGGGACATTGGCACAGCCAACGGCACATTTGACATCGACATTGCCACATACAGTAAAGGAAGTAGTGCACAATGGGTTGAAAAAGTGGTTTACATAGCAGGATACAACCGGCTGTGTGCAGCATTGACGCACTATTTCAGAAACGAATTGAAATGAGAAACTAACCAAATCAAGACAAAGCCTTTTTGGAACCCGCTAAAAAAAGGATTGGAATAACACAAAAAACGAAGTAATGGTTTATGTATTCAAAACATCAGTAAAAACAAAGAAAGAGGTAAAACAACTAACACCGGAATTGAACGGGTTATTACCAGACATAAAATGGAATTTTGACCTTGAAGATTGCGAAAAGATCTTTCGTGTAGAAACTTCCAATGAAATGAAAGAACTTGTGGTACATTTCCTTAAAGAAAAAAATTATTTTTGCGAGGAACTACCTGACTGAAAAAACAGCAGCAACTGTTGCACAATACCAAATTTTTAAAATTATTTTTCAAAATTGGAAATAACCAACCTCTTTTAAAGCGATTTTAGGAAGGAGTGTCAGTGCATGGAATGATTAATAGTATGTGGAAATCATAAAATATTTATAAAATTTCGTTAAATTTTAAATTTCTTTTTTATATATTTGAAATAACTAAAAACATACTATTTATGCTAACTTTACGAAAACTCTTCATTATTTTATGCACTATATGTATAAGTATGAAGGGATACTGCCAACAAAGAATATTTTCTCCAAAACTATGGCTGAGTAATCCTAAAGAAACTAAATCACACAATCAAAGCTTGGTCAGTCTGAACAATTATGGTCAATTAACATTGGATGTTAACACCCTCAATTCTTCAATAAACAAAATAGATCACAACAACCATCTGTTTCTGGTTTATCGGTCTGAAGAACCGGAAAATATTATTTCTATTTTGGGGAGAGCTAAAAGCTTGTTTCTAAACTCAGATAGAATAAAGATAAATGACAGTATTACTGTTTCCGGATACAATGAACATTATGGCGAACTATTGGATGTGAAATTTGGCGGTATCGAAAACGGTAGGTTTTGGATGAACCCGCAATTACAAAACACCAAAATTTATGAGTTTATACTGGTTAATGATAAGGAATTTACCATTAATGAAATCCGGACATACCTTAGTTTAAAATACGGAATAGACCTGATTGATCCAAACCAATACGAATACGACAATAAGCAATTATGGGATCGTTCAGACAAACGGTTTGGCAATCATATTTTTGGCATTGCAAAATTTTCTGCCTTTAATTTAAATCTGAACAAAACCGTACACTCTAAAGACCAAGACCTCCGGATTGCAATTAGCGACGGATATAAAAAAAGTTTAAAAGATGGTAATTATATTTTATTCGGGCATAACAATAAAGCGCTGAATTTTAACAGACAAACCAAAGAAAGTAACAAACGCTGGCTTGCAAATACCAATATGGATCATATAAAGCTAGATATTTCGGTACCCTTATCAAAACTACAAAATATAAATTCTGACTATAAATTAATTGTTGGTGATGACAAAAACTTTAAAACTTATAAAGGGAAGGTAAAAGATTCTGTATATATTTTTAAAAATGTGGCTTTTTCGAAAGATCAGAAATCAGTACTCAGAATTAACGAAATTGCTGCCGAACTGGAACTTGATGTTATAAATACGTGTAAAGATTTTTCCGTTGGCATAAAACCTAAAACGCCCATCAGGTCTTTTTCAGTAAAAATCAAAGATGATAAAAACAATGTTATCTATAATTCTAATTCTGTGTCTTCTAAATTTTCTACACAGGATGTTTCTTCACGGTATTATGATGTCCTCATAACATACAACGGACAGGTTTTAAACAAAAGAATCACCGCTTACAGCAGTACCCTGAATAGCCCATTATCAAAAAAGAGTTATGAACTTGATAGCGGTTCGGTACTTATTTCGCTCCCAAAAAATCAATACAAACAAATTGAGTGGTATAAAGGTCCAACTAAAATAGGTACGGAGAACTCCATCGAACTTGATGCTGCCGGTAGCTATCAAGTCAAAGTAACCGGTGAAGGAGACTGTAGTTACGAACAGCAGTTTGTTGTTTTATCCTCTTATAGTCATCAAGAATGGCGTGTTTTTCCAAATCCATTGGGCTCCAATGAAGATTTGAACGTTTCATTCCAGTTTGAAAAGAACAAAAACGTTGATATCAAGATTTTCAGTATTGACGGTAAATTAATCAAAGAATTACAACTAGGCACCCTTCAGAATAAAACCATCAATATCGGTCGAATTCTTGGTTCATCCGGCACTTATATGCTGGTAGCCTATATTGACAATGTGCCACAAATCCAAAAAATCATTTTAAAATAAACTCCTGTTACAACGATGTTACATTTAAAAACAAAACTACTTTTTCGCGTTTTTCACTATTTAACGCTGTGTGTCATTCTTTTCAATTTTATCGGATACCCGGCATATTCAATGTTTGAACATTTTCCTTATGGGGTGAAATCAAGGATATATATCCCGTTTATAAGACCTTATGAGGATTCTTTTGAGGAGGAAAATACGACCTTTTCAAATGTATCCGAAAAAGAGGAACCCTATACACCTCATAAAAAGAGTTCAAACCGTATAACCAGAAACGTGCCTGCTACAGCCACTACGAAAACCATTATCGAATACCACGCTATTGAAAAATCGGGTATTATCGGAAACTCTGCTACCAATCATTTTGACGATCCTTTTGATAATATCTTCACCTTGGAGTTGGATAAAAAACAATTAATTGGTAAAGAGCTTGTGTTGACATATGAGGTTTACGGTATTGAAAACGCATCGGGTATTTCAAAAAGTATCAATGAACAAACTGCAACAGGAGGAACGCTTATTAAGAGAACCGACGATTGGAAAGTGGTCGAGGAACCCGTTTCTATAGAACAATTTAAAAACGGAACCAACCACCTGTTGTTTACCAGTTTTAATAATGACGATGGTTACCGCATTAAGAATTTAAAACTTTCTGTACTACCCGAAAAAAGTTCTGAACCAATAGCCCTTGCAGATGGAACTACCTTATATCTGCAAAACGGCAACGGCTATGTTAAAGGGGTCATTTCGTTAAACGACGTTGACCTTTATGTACAGGGAAACCTGGTAACAACCAAAAACGGCATCTTTGAAACGGTTATTCCCAATGCGGAGAAGCTTAACTATCTTGATTATGTTATGCAGGATAAATCCGGTAAAACAATAAGCAGCGGATCCCTTGCCATACAAAATAAGGTAGAGGTAACCCATGCTAACGATCAAAAGGATGCCTTTAACAAGACATATATATCTGATTTAGGAAATGAAGAATTCGCAATTGATCTGGAAAATGTACGTTTTAATATCAATAAGAAGAATTATGCCGATGCCGACAAAATTTCGGTACAACAGTTAAGAAAAATTGACCTGGCACCCTTCGGAACGAATGTGATTAATGTTACTGCGGCAAAATCGGGCTACCGGTTCTTACCTGATGGTGCAGCGTTTAGTGACAACGCTCTTGTTGGAATTAAGTATGACACAACCTATTTACCTAAAGGTTACACAGCTAAGGATATCAAAATACTTTATTTCGACATGCCTCAGCGCCGGTGGTTAAGCATACCGACAGACACCCTTTTGCAGGATCAAAATAAAATTATTGCAAAAACAACCCATTTTACCGATTATATAGCGGGAGTGATACAGGCACCGGAATCGCCGGAAACCAACTCTTTTACGCCCACATCCATTTCGGATATACAGGTAGCCAACCCTACGGCGAACATTGTTCAGATACAACCTCCTACAGTAAACCAGCAAGGGGACGGTACGTTAGATTTCCCTATAACCATACCCCCTGCCCGGGCAGGACTAGAACCCAATTTATCGGTATCCTACAACAATAACGGTTCAAGCGGTATCGTTGGTTATGGTTGGGATATCAATATACCCACTATCAGTATTGATACCAAGTATGGCGTACCAACATACGATCCAAACTACGAAACAGAAAGCTATTTGCTGAATGGTGAAGAATTGTTGCTTGTAACATCAGCCCTATCCGGCAGTAAGTACCTGCCGCACAGAAGCACAGCACAACAAACCCGGGTTACCGATGCCGTATTCGTACCAAAAGTAGAGAGTTCTTTCTCAAAAATTGTGCGCAAGGGAAACAGCCCGTCCAATTACTATTGGGAAGTATGGGATACATCGGGTACCAAATATACTTATGGTGGTTCCGTACATCCAAGTACTACTTTTACTAATTCAGTATTGAAATCACACCCTACAGACCCCGACGCCAAGCGTGCCAAATGGTATCTTTCAGAAGTAAAAGATAAAAACAATAACTACATACGTTATCAATATGTAGCAAAAACACCACCCTCATCAGGTGTTTTAAAAGACGGAATGGAAGTTAATATCTATTCTATAAATTATAATAAAAATTACGATTACACAAGTGATTTCGAAAACAACAGAAGTTATACTATATATTTTTTATGGAAAAATACGACCAGAGGTGATGCCCGGACAAATTACCGTTACGGTTTTAAGGAAAATAATTCGATGTTATTAGATAAAATATATGTATCATGTATAGAATTAACTGATGACCAAGATCATATCAAAGCTCCGGCTGGGATGCTGATTCCACACAATGGTACGATTTTACCCTGTGAAAACGAGATTGAATACCAGTTTACCTACAATTCACAAGGTGCATTTGCCAAAACGTTACTTACAAAGATTACTACCAAGAATATAAGAATAGATATGGCAACGGGACTGCCTGCCGAAACGCAACAGTACGACCATAAATTTGAATACCACAACGATATTGCAGGCGGACTGTTTAAAAGTTCTGAATCTATTTTTGTAGATAAGGATTTCAGCGGCAACAGGCATGCCGCCCTAAGCTCTACAGTTGAAGACTTCACTTCTTCAGATTTTGGTTTTTCAGCAGGTGTGTCGTTGGCTTCCATCCTACCGGTATGGTGGCCGTTCAGTAATTCGGGAACCATTAACCTTTCGTTTCCTTCTCCAACTTCTACCTCAAGCAGTCCTACGATGATACTGATGGATATTGACGGGGACGGACTGGACGATAAGGTTATGAAAATGGGCAGTCAGATAAAATACCGTAAAAACCTGGCAGGTATGTCCTTCAGCAAACAGTTATATACCGCCTACAACATCGGCAGTCTGGGACTTTCCGAAAACAATACCAAAACCGATCCCGAATTGTCTTTCAGCCTGCTGTTTTTAAACCTGACGTCTTCGAAATCCCAAAGCAATGCACGTTCACGTATCTATTTTACCGATGTGAATAACGACGGTTTGATAGATTACGTTAAAGACAATATTGTTTATTTTAACAGGATGGAACCTCATTCGGGAATGCCTTCCTTTACAGACGACAGTAACTTAACACCGAATGTTATCATGCGTGACGGACAGGTCGATCCTTCTGTTTCGCAAGGATTACCTGATTTTGATATTGACAGTGGTTTGATGGATGTGGTAAAAGTGTGGGTGGCCCCGAAAGATGGTTTTGTAAATATTACCGGAACCATTACCAAAACGTTCATAGCCTCGCATAACGGGGTACGTTTTTCGGTAGAACACGGTAAAGCTACCTCTCCTCTGAGTACTTATTTAATCAATCCTTCTTTATTGGTAACCAATTCTATTTCAACCAATAAATCCAATGTATATGTAAATGAAGGAGACCATATCTATTTCAGGGTCAATTCCAGCCAGCTGCCCGATGGGGAGGTATCGGTTGACTGGAATCCCAAAGTAATATATACAAACGGCACAGACGGTTCTTCGTTCAGTGAAGCCTTTTTGTTTGGCGACACAGAAGCCGAACCTGCTGTTATTAAACAATCGGGGCAATACCGGGTGGAATGGCCGTCTCAAGCAAACCTGAATTTATCAAGTGCCATTGATCTTACGGTAAGGGTCTATACACTTAATCCGAATAATGTATCGTCACCAAGAGTCAACGTGTTAACTTATAACCAAACAGTTACCACCTCTTTAAATTATCAGGCAAGTAGTCTTACTTTCAGTGCACCAGCAAACCCTTCCCAGCCTAACTCCTATTTTTATGTTGAAATTGAGGCAAAGGGCAGTAAAAATCTGGACTGGAAAAAGTTTGACAATGCGTTTGAACCGAAACTTAGAAAATTAAGCGATATGAGTTTTGTGCATATTGTTCCAAAATACGATATGGATAACCCTGCAGCCACAGAATTAGGAATAGGTACCCTATACAAGAACTGGGGACAATTTGCCTATAAAGGCGCACTACCCGATCAGGATTTTACCCCGATTAAGAAAGAATTAATCAGTAAGGCAAAGCTTGCAGGTATTCCTAATTATGCAAATGCTTCTGCCAACCCATTAATGAACAGCCAGCCGGGTTCTGTTTCGTATAATTTTAATACGGGCACTTTTTCCGGAGGCGGTACCACTTATACGGTATCGACCCAGCAACAAGAAGCCATGGATCATTTTATGATGCTCCGCTCAGACAGGGAAAAATCGGCATGGAGCGCCCATCCAAGGCTTCTGGTTAAAAGCTCGGCAATGAACCCTAATTACCGGACCGACAATTCCAACTTTACGCCTATGGCACCCGTTCCCACTCCAACAGGTATTGGTACTTACGGTGCTTATGGAATTATAAAGGAAAACACCTCTGTTTCCCAATCGGCAAACTGGAGTACAAACTTTTATGGCTTTGCACTGGGTAATGGGCAAAACAAGGCTACTTCTACCCCTATAAACGACTTTATGGACATGAACGGTGACGGTTATCCGGATGTAGTGGGAGATAAAATACAGTTTACTTCCAATAAGGGCGGATTGACGTCCAACTTTTTGGACAAAGCAGTACTTGCCCAGTCCCTTAGCAGCGGATCGGGTTATAATGCCGGCGGTTCTTCGGCACACATTACCCAGATAGCCGACAGAAACGGGCGTTTTTCGCGAATGAAGGTAGGTACTCCTGCCAGCTTTGGAGGGGCTCAATTTGAAACGGTTACCTCTGCAAACCACGTACTGTTAGACCTTAATGGCGACGGCCTTGCAGATATTGTAAAACCACAAAATCAGGTAGAATTCAATACGTCTGCTGACTTTGTTGCAGGAACCTGGGCAGGTTACGACAGTCCTAATGTCAGCAGAACAGGCTCTTCCTCTTTATCGGCAGCAGTTGGTGCAGATTTTAGTAGTTTTACAAATAGTCTGGTAGCGCAATCCAATCTGGATCTGTCCTTTGGTGTCAGCGGAAGTCAAAGCACCACAAAGAGGGAAAAAGACTTTGTGGATATCAACGGTGACGGACTGCCTGACTATATTTCGGGCAACTCGGTTAAAATCAATACTGGTACCGCGTTTTCAGGCAGCTACAACCTGAACCGGATGTCTGAAAGTACTTCTTTTTCTATCGGTACCACGCTGAACGCATCAATACTGATACCTATATTGATACCGCTTACGCCAATAGTAATAAAAGTCGGCGGCGGCGGCGGTACAAGTTTTGGTAAAAGCTATAATGAAGATAACGTAAGCCTGCGTGATTTCAACGGTGACGGCTATCCGGATATTGTTGAAACCGTTTCTGAATATGAAATTAAAGTACAATATTCTAAAATAGGCCGTACCAATATGCTTAAAAAAGTAATTAACCCAACGGGTTCAACTATTGAACTGGATTACGGTACACAGAATAAGGTCTCGGAAACATCTATTGGTTCTACTTATAAAATGCCGTTTAAAAAATGGGTGCTAACGGGAGTTAAAGTATATGACGGTTTTAACGGAGACGGTGAAAATGTACAGGAATATGCCTTTGAATACCACAACGGGCTAAAAGACCGCAGGGAACGCAAGTTCTTAGGCTTCGGCGAGGTAAAAACACACCAGTTAAACCGCAGCGGCAAAGTTTACAGAACCGTTGTTCAGGAATATCTTTTAAACGATATGCCTAACCAGCACATATACTTAGCCGGCAGCGATTCAAACAGCAGAAAATACCATTACATTGCAAAACTGCCAAAGAGAACGCAAACCTTTGACGGAAAAAACAGGGTGCTAAACGAAACGTACTATAACTATGCTATTTACCAAAGACCTACGGGGCTTATTATAGGAAGTGGTGCTTACGACCTTACCACCCCCGACCCTACCATTACGTACACCGATACCAACAGCATTGTTCCGCTTTTAAGGTCTGTAGCCAATACCACATTCCATTACAGTGCCACTGGTAGCGGCGGCATACAAGACGAAGTGGTTTCAAGGTTTAAGGAATATGACCGCTACGGAAACGTAACTAAATTTGAAGAGGTGGTAAACGCACAGGTAACAAATAACGTAGAAATTGGTTACCATTACCTTACAGGCACGCTGTATAATGTAGCAACACCCGCATACCATAACCTAAACAATTACCAGCGTTACAGCACAACAACCTTAGATACAAAAGGTAACGTTATACAAATTAGCAAACATAAAGATTTTGGCAGCAGCAACAGTGAGGTATCCGCCACAGATTATGAATTTGATTTATTCGGTAACCTCACAAAAGTAACCCTGCCCAAACCTGCTGCAAGTTCAAGTAATGCACAGCGTATGTACTTCAGTTTTCTTTATGACAACTTTTTTCATAAAAACATCGTCCGGATTACTGACGCCCAAGGATACCGAAGCGAAACGACCTATAACCATTTTGGACTGGTTACCAAGCAAAAGGACATGAATAATGTGGAAATTGTAAACGAATACGACCCCTCATTACGTCTTATAAAAGTGAAAGGTCCTTATAATTCGCAATGGACCATTCAAAACGAGTACAAGGTAAACCCAACCACAGGCTTGTATTACGCGGTAACAAAACACAACATTACTGATGAAACCATTGCCGGAGCACCCACCCAGACATTGCACACCTCTTCGTTTGCCGATGGTTTGGGCCGCATCATCCAAACCAAAAAGGAACTGGATCTGGAACAGGAATGCGGAGCGGCGAGTACAGGTTACCGCTTTGCCGTATCGGGAATACAGATTTATGACGAATTTGGAAGGGTTGTTGAATCTGACCTGTCACAAGAACGAATGGACTGTAACGGCAACTTCACCAACGCTTTGGAAAGCTATACGGCACTTGCACGCGATCCCCTGCTTAAAACCTCGATGATTTACGATATGCAGGACCGCGTATTGCAAAGCCACGTACACGGTTTAAACGCATCTACAGTTTATGAGTACGGTACCGGAGCCGACCATACCGGCACGCCAAGGTATTACGAAAAGGTAACCTTACCGGAAGGCAATATTTCGCAAACCTTTAAAGATGCCAAAGGACAGGTTGTTTTAACCAAGCAGATCGACGACCTTAACAATATAGAATTATTAACCAAGTACAACTATAATACCATTGGTGAGTTGTTACAGGTAACCGATGCCGATAATAAAAACACCGTTTACCAATACGATACCTTTGGGCAGAAAACTCAGGTAACGCACCCTGATAACGGATTATCTAAATTTGAGTACGACCTGGCAGGCAAGCTTGTGGCATCAACAAACCAGAATTTGTTAAACCAGAACAGCAGTGCCCGCATCCAGTACCAGTACGTTTTCAATCAGCTGAAAACAATCACCTATCCGGCAACGGCATCTAACGGTATTACCATTCCGGCGTCAACGGTAGCTTATACCTATGGGGCAAATGGTTCACCAAACTACAGTACCGGAAGAATCACTTCGGTTACCGATTTAACGGGAACCAAAACATTTGAGTACGGCAAACTGGGCGAAGTGGTTAAAGAAAACCGTACCCTGCAAAGCGCAGTAGGTACCATGCAGTTTGATACGCAGTACCAGTACGATACCTGGGGACGTATTTTAAATATGACTTACCCCGACGGTGAGCTGGTTACCTACACCTACAATAAGGCAGGGCAGCTGTTATCTATTTTCAACGATAAAGGAGAATATTATCTGAAAAACGTTACCTATAATTTCTTTGACCAGCCGGTTGAAATTGATTACGGAAACGATGTAAAAACGGTAAACACCTACGATTTAACCCAGCGCGTACGCTCAATGAGGTTAGACCGCCCCGATACCACCACGTTTATGAACAACATTTATGAATACGATAAAAACCAGAACATTGTAAACATAAAGAACGGTTCGTCGCAACACCCGCTGTTGCGAATGGGCGGCATATCAACTAAAAATTACACGTACGACCGTTTTAACAGGTTAAAACATGCCGAAGGCGTTTGGGACGGCTTTAACGAGCACCACAACTACACGCTGGATATGGAATACAACAACACCCACGGCATTGTTGTTAAAAACCAACAGCACCACGCACAGTCGCCGGCATTTAGCGGATTAACCGACAATACCTATCATGCAAATTACGAATACGGCGATGCCGCACACCCGCATGCAGTAACCAGAATTGATTACGGGGGATTAAGCGGTAACCAGTCGGCAATTGCTGATTTTGAGTATGACGACAACGGAAATTTAACCCGTTACAGTACCAACCACGGCAGCTTTGCCAACCGCGAAATGATCTGGGACCAGCAGAACCGTTTATTGGCGGTGGTTGATGACAAAACCAACGTTAACCATTACATTTATGACCATGCGGGCGAACGCACCTTTAAATCTATAGGGGCTGTAACACAGGTAAACATTGGTGGTGCTGCCATACACCAGGTGTTAGATTTTAACGACTACCTGATGTACCCATCGGGTTACGTGGTGGTAGATCCCGGTAAAGACGAATATTCTAAACACTATTACATCAACGGCAAGCGTTTTGCCAGCAGGCTGGAAAGCGATGTAGAAAGGTACCTTAGCGAACCGGCAGCAAAAGGCATTGCGGCAACTACCACTGCAAACAGTAACGAACCGGACTTAGACCTTAACAGCATGTTAGGTGTGCAGAATACCATAATGGGCTTTACCATAGGCAACACCGAAGCAGACTGTCTGGCACAGGTAAACAGCATAGTTACGGCTTATGTAAATATGAACAACGCCTCGGGCGGTTCCATACAGCACTGTGTAAATGCCATAAACGCCATAAAAAACAAAATTGGCACCTCGTCTTTTACCGCTTGCGATGCCCTGATAGAAATTAATGCCTATGTGTGTACGCCGGAGAGCACCAACACGCCCGGCAGTACCCCGCCGCCAAGCTTTACGGCACAAGAACTGTTGCAGTTTGACTGTTTAACCGAACTGAACATTTTAATTGCCACATACACCGCTGCTTCAGATGAACTGGACCAGCAACGAATGATGCTTTTGGGCGGAGCAGATTGTCCTGACTATGTTAAAGTTGATATTTGTTGGAAATATCAGGAAACGGGCATCTGGAACTCTGATTGTGAAAATTTTGAACCTTGTGATTGTAAAGTTTTTACAGCGGGTGAAATACCATCGGACGACTGGTTAGAGTGTATGGAACGAGAAGCGTCGCAAAACAGCGGTTTCAGCTACGATTGCTTTTTACAGTTTAGAGACGGTAACAACGGACAGCATTACAGTTGGCCTTATATCGACTGTTTTTATTTTCTGGTCAATATGGATGCCTGCCCAACGTGTGAGAATAACCCACCGGGACCTGGAAAATTAGAATGTTTAAGACATTGTAAAGTACCTGGTGTTTCAGAATGTGTTAATATGTATTTAGAAACAGGCGTTTGGAGTGCAGATTGCGCCGATATGGCAAAATACTGCCAGTGCAGTGAAGACGGCAGTAACCCGGAAACAAACTACCCGGATATAGAGCAGGTGGAATGTTTAAACAACTGCCCGGTAGAGGGCATGACCGAATGTATGGAATTTTACCATGAATTTGGTTACTGGTCTGAATACTGCGACAATTTAAGCAAAGATTGCGGCTGCGAAACAGGCGAAGAAACCAACTGTTACAAACAAGCCTTAAATTACATACGCAACACATTGACCTTTGAGCCAAACAACGCCTGTGCGGTACTGGCGTATGTACAGGATCATTTTAACTGTTCGCCTAATGAAACCGTTAACCCCGATACGCCAATACCTTTCCCGGATATTGATTTACCATTACCCGACCCGGGCAGCAACGACCATTTACCGGACGATGATGATTACGACGAAGACCAACGCAAACCAATATGGTGGTACCATACCGACCATTTAGGTAGTTCAACTTATCTTACTGATAATTTCGGTAGACCTTCTCACTATTATGAGACATTGCCTTTCGGGGAGATGATGGTAGAACACAACCAAAGTACGTATAACGGCGGACAATATAACAACGTGTACAAGTTTAACGGTAAAGAATTGGATGATGCCACACAAATGTATTATTACGGCGCACGTTATTACGATCCAAGGATTTCGATTTTTGTTAGTGTTGACCCATTGGCGGAGATAACATTTGAGCCTTATTCTTACGTTGGTAATAATCCGATTATGTTTACCGATCCTACAGGTATGAGTAAAGATGATATTGTTTTTATGGGTGAAGGTGGAGCAGAGATTCACAGAATAAAAGATGATAATGTTAATAAAACTTTTGTAGTTGATATAAATGCGGGTAGCGTGGCTACTGAAGGTTTTACGGAAGATGGGGCTCAGGGTTGGATAGAAGCTAAAATGCCAGGTACTATTCCAAGAAAATATGACTATAACGGGGGTAGTGCTTCAACTACAGGTGCTAAATATCAACAACATGATTATTTAATAGCAGCAGAGACTTCTTATTTTAATCAGTATAAAAATAGCGGAGTGGTTCCAACTCTTAATGGGAAAATGATGTCTGGAGCAGCAGGAAAAGTACCTGATTTAGATCCTAGTGTTGTTAAGGCTATTTCCATGATAGAAACTAATGTCGGGAATATAGCAAATAGAGGTTTAAACAATGGTAGCCAAGATATAATGCAAGCGAATGTTTATTACAGTTCTACTTCGCATGATTGGAATTCTCAAAAAACGCAATTTGGTCTTACAAAAGGTGGTGGGGCTACTCCTGCACAAAGTGTTAATGCTGGTATAGGTTTGTTATTTCTAAAAGGTTTAAGAGACCCTAATAATCTTAATGGTTCACAAGTTAATAAATGGTTTGGAGGAGCTGATTGGGGAAATGCTATCAGAGATTACAATGGAGTAAGTAAAATAAAACCTCATTTTAATTTACCAGGAAAAGTAGTTTATAGAAATTTTGTCTTACAAATGGCTAAAGAAGCTAAATAATTCATACCGTTATGAGAAACAATAAAATTTATTTAATCTTTTTAGTTTTTATTTTATGCTCTTGTTTTGTACGTAAAAACTATGAACCTAACTATACAATAGAGGAAGTTTCACATAAGAT
>SMEI01000014.1_pt1 | contig 48729 bp, 51 predicted proteins | sample 2456321 | NCBI WGS metagenome assembly SMEI01 (sample SAMN10132588, study PRJNA489261) | soil metagenome | isolation source: day1 control-silt loam soil ammended with composted manure from dairy cow... | place: USA | collected 2015-05-01
ATAACTTCTTTTACAATGATTCAGTATCTGAATTTTTTCGTTTTCAAAAGAAGTTTAAATAAAATAAAAATTAATTTATCCTAAATGCACAACAGGTTTTATAAAACTTTTCTTATTAAGTTATACTAAATACATTAAGGAGAAACTGTACAGAACGAACACAATTATTCAAATGGAAATAGAAAAATTTACCGAACAAATTAAAGAAGGTTATTCTTTTAAAACCAATTACATCACGCTTGGCGGAGCAATGGTAAACAACGAATCTGTTGCTGATCTTTTTGTGAATATTCCTTTAAAAACATTGAACCGGCACGGTTTAATTGCCGGCGCTACCGGAACGGGTAAAACAAAAACCATTCAGGTACTATCTGAACAATTATCCAACAAAGGCATTCCCGTTTTAATGATGGATATTAAAGGAGATTTCAGTGGAATTGCCGAAATTGGCGAAAAAACGCCATTTATAGAAGATCGCCATGCAAAAATGAACCTTCTCTATACTCCAAAGGCATTTCCTGTTGAATTATTAACCATTTCAAAACAAAACGGCGTACGATTACGTGCCACCATATCAGAATTTGGTCCGGTACTTTTGTCGCGTATTTTAGATTTAAACGATACACAATCGGGCGTAATGTCATTGATTTTTAAATATTGCGACGACCACCAGCTGCCTTTATTAGATTTAAAAGATTTAAAAAAGGTGATTCAATTTATTACCAATGAAGGAAAAGAAGATATCGAAAAGGAATACGGTCGTGTTTCAACGGCATCAACCGGAGCTATTTTACGCAAACTAATTGAACTGGAACAGCAAGATGCCGATTTGTTTTTCGGCGAAACATCATTTGATATTAAAGATTTAATGCGGATTGATGAAAACGGCAACGGATATGTCAACATTTTGCGTTTAAACGACATTCAAGACAAACCCAAACTGTTTTCAACCTTTATGCTTTGCTTACTTGCCGAGGTTTATAATACCATGCCCGAACAAGGTGACAGCGGGCAACCAGAGTTAATCATCTTTATTGATGAAGCCCATTTAATTTTTAAAGAAGCCAGTAAAGCACTTTTAGATCAAATAGAGACCATTGTAAAACTGATCCGTTCAAAAGGCATTGGATTGTATTTTATCACTCAAAACCCAACAGATGTGCCCGATGGTGTTTTAGCGCAATTAGGCTTAAAAATTCAACATGCTTTAAGAGCATTTACCGATAAAGACCGTAAAGCGATAAAATTGGCATCTGAAAACTTTCCGTCGACCGAATTTTACAAAACCAATGAAATCATTACCCAATTGGGAACGGGTGAAGCATTGGTAACGGTTTTAAACGAAAAAGGAATTCCAACGCCACTTGCTGTTTGCATGATTCAGGCTCCCATGAGCCGAATGGATATTTTGACTCCGGCGGAACTTGACGGTTTGATCCATAAATCGACTTTAAAAGACAAATACAATAACGTTATTGACCGGGAAAGTGCTTATGAATTGCTAAACAAAAAATTGAGTGAAATTCAAGCAGAAGAACCAGTAGTAGAAAAAAAGTCTAAGACAACCGCTACTCCTAAAAAGAAAGACGATGGCTTTTTTACCAAACAGGTTGTTAAGGTATTAACCAGTGCTACTTTTATACGCGGAGCTTTTGGTGTGCTTACAAAAATGTTAAAGAAATAAACCAGGTATTTAGAACCAAAAACTATTTTTATCTTTAATGAAGTAAAACAAAATAAAAGATTTATTTAAATTTAAGATTTTTTCAACTCCACTTCGTTCCGATAGCTATCAAACCATTCAAAATAACAAATTACCTCTAATAAAAATAAAAACAGACATTTAGTCTGTTTTATTTTTTCTTAATAATTCTAAAATATAATTTTCAACTTCGGCAGTTTGCCAATTTTCATGGATGTTTGGTAGTTTCATGACCTCGTCCATTACCATTTTTTGTGAATCGCCTATCGCCAACGCATCTTCATAAGGATTCAGGCTAAAAGTAACCCTATCATATAAAGGCAACCATTTTTCGGGATGCAGTTTTGTAAACCATGCCTCAATTTTTTTCTGTAATAAGAAATCGGCATCGGCTGTTTTAGTACTCATTTCAATAAAATTGCGATACGATAATTCGGCAATGGCATCTGCATTCGGCTTTCGGATTTCCTGATATTTTTCAAAAACCATTTGTATATCATCCGGGAATTTATCTAACAAATCGCTCAATGCTGTAATATCTTCAAAGCCCGCATTCATGCCTTGCCCGTAAAACGGAACAATCGCGTGAGCCGAATCGCCAATTAGCGCTACTTTGTCTTTATACGTCCACGGATAACATTGCATGGTAACCAATGATGATGTGGGATTGGTAAAATAATCGTGCTGTAAATTGGGAATTAAATCTTTTGTATCTGAAAAATATTCATTAAAAAAAATGCTCAATTTTTCTTCTGTATCGATTTTCTCAAACGAATTTTCTCCTTCAAAAGGCATAAACAACGTACAAGTGAACGAACCATCATCGTTTGACAAAGCAATCAACATAAATTCGCCACGTGGCCAAATATGAAAGGAGTTGGAGTCAATTTTATGTGATCCGTCGGCATTTGCAGGAATGGTAAGTTCTTTATACCCGATATTTAAAAAATACTGTGAATAGTCAAACCTGTTTTGGCGTTGCATACGGTGACGAATTCGGGAAAAAGCCCCATCGGCACCTAAAACCATATCAAACGTTTTCTGTTCAAAAGGTCCGTGTTCGTTCTCTCCGATATATAAGGTAGCCGTATCTAAATTTACGTCCCATATTTTTTGGTTGAACTCAAAATTCACTCCTTCTTTTTCTGCTAAATCGACCATTAGCCGGTTTAAACCACTACGCGAGATAGAATAAATTGCTTCGCCATTGATTCCGTAAGGCTGAAACGTTAACGAACCATCTTTCAGGTGAATAGCACGTTTATCCATTGGAATTGCAATTTTTCGTATAGCATTGCCAATACCTACCCGATCTAAGGCGTTCCAGCCACGCGTTGACATTGCCAAATTAATTGATCGCCCTGAAAATTTAACTTTTCGAATATCGGCACTTCTGTCAAATATAGTAACCTTATAATCTTTCTTTTTTAAATAGATACCCAAAAGTGTACCAACCAAACCGGCACCAGCAATTGCAACATCTTTCTTTTCTGTAAGCATAATCGCTTTTTGTTTTTATTGTGGGTTGATAAAAGTACTAAAATGTATTTGAGCTACCAAAATTTGTAAAAAATATAAAAGTTAAAGTATTTAACATTTTTTTCACTAACTTTATAGTACTAATTTTTAAAAATAGTATGCTATGAGAGATTTAATTTGGCTTATCGCCGTAGTTTTAATTATTTTATGGGCTGTGGGATATTTTGGGTTCGCAGATGCCGTAGGAAGTTTTATCCACGTTTTATTGGTTTTGGCAGTGATTGCTATCTTATACCGATTAATTACCGGAAAAAGACCTTAATAAGAAAACAAAAAACTCCGATTAAATCGGAGTTTTTTGTTTAATTCTTCTCAACAACAGGGGAAGCATTCAGCTTTCTACTCAATTCCAATGAAATTGCTGCCTTTTCCATTTTGATTTTCCCTGCCATTGTTTCAACGATAATTGTTGACTCGGCTAATTCAGAAATTCTTCCGTGGATACCTGCTTTGGTTACAATTTTATCGCCTACTTTAAGGCTGCTTTCAAATTCTTTTTCTTTTTTAACTCTTGTTTGCTGAGGCCTGATCATTAAAAAATACATTGCTGCCATAATCAGCACAAAAGGTAAAAATTGTTGTATGTTTTCCATTATAAATTATTCTGTTACGTTTGCTTTTACTGTTAATACTTCGCTACCTGCTTCGGTATTTGTTGTTAATGTTACGTTTTTGCTTTGTAATCCGGCACTGTTAGCTGAAAAAACAACTTTCATTTTTGCTGAACTTCCCGGTTTAATTGGCTCTTGTGGTTTTTCAGGAACGGTACAGCCGCAAGATGCTTTTGCATCGATAATTACTAAATCAACTGTTCCTTCGTTTTTAATTTCAAACTCCACCTCATTTTTTGATCCTTTTTTTACATCTCCAAAATCGTGAATGGTTTCATTAAAAGCAATTTTAGGAAAACCTGTTTGAGTGGTTGTTGAAGTTGCTGTTTCAGTAACTCCATCAGTTGTAGTTGATGTAGTTGTAGTTTCGGTGGTGGTTGAAGCACCGTTTTGAATACGTGACGAAGCGTCTTCTTTTTTATTACAAGCCATTAAGCTTAAAGCTGCAAAACCAGCTACTAACATTAATTTTTTCATAATTTTATTCAATTAATCCTCTTCCTATTTTATTTAATTTATTTTCTAAACGGTATTCTTTGACTAAGGCGTCTAAAATTCCGTTGATAAATATACTACTTTTTGGTGTAGAATATTCTTTTGCAAGTTCTAAATATTCGTTAATTGTTACTTTTACAGGAATCGATGGGAATTTTTGCAATTCACAAACGCCTAAATTTAAAATAATGGTATCAATTTCTGCAATACGGTCTAATTCCCAATTGCGGGTTTTATCTTCGTATTCCTTTACAAAAACATCCGCATTTAAAGCAGTTTTTCTGAATAACTGCTTGGCAAAGTCTTTATCTTCATCGTCTTTAAAAACCTTGTTCAGCTTAAAATAACTCGATGCATCTTTTAAACCTTCCAATTGTTTTAAGATTGCCGTATTCACCACCGGAATATCGTCAATCCATGAAATTTTATAGTCTTCTAAAAACTCATAGATTTTTTCGTTAGGCGCAATAAAATCGGTAAATAATTTAATAGCAAACTCTTTATCTTCTTCAAAATTATTAACTCCGTTGCGCATATACTCCTTGTATAAATCGCTTGATTTAATTTCCTGTAACAACGTTTTTATGTAATGGTCGTTTACATTAAATTGATTGATATGCAACTCTTCCAGCCAATTATTCAGAGTTTCGGAATTACATAAAATTTGAAAAACAGAATTATTGATAAATTTCTTGTTTGGATTTCGTTCTTCTGGAGTAGCCAAATGTTTTTTTGCCGACACTTCTAAAAATTCTGCTTCTACTTTTTGAAATTCTACTAATGATGACAACATTAATAGATATAGTTCGCGAATATTTTCTAAACTGTTGAATAGATATTTTTCATAAACATCTAATTGATCGGATTGGTTTTGAGTCATTGCATAAATTGCCTGCAATACTTTTGAGCGGATATGACGTCTGTTTACCATGCTACTAAGAACTTATTTTTATAAAGAAAGCGAAAACCAGATGATTTTCGCTTTGCAAAATTAAAACAATTATTTTAAATTTTATTTATTTTCTTGCTTTTTCTTTTCGATACGCTGTTCTGCCATTTTCATTGCTGCCTGGTTTGGCGTAATGTTTTGTTCTTTAGCGTAATTTAAAATATCTAACGTGGTGTTATAGATGTTTTCTGTTCTGCGGATTGCTTCATCAGATCCGTATTTAGCAATTTCACCAAAAACATTGATGATTCCACCTGCGTTAATTAAGAAATCCGGTGCATAAACAATTCCTTTATCCTGTAACATTTTTCCGTGAACAGCTTCTTCTGCCAACTGATTATTTGCCGCACCGGCAATTACCTGTGCTTTTAATTTACTGATAGAATCATTATTTACCGTTGCACCTAAAGCACATGGTGCATAAATATCTACGTCTAAAGAATATAAATCATCTCCGGTAAAAATGGTTGAGTTGTATTTGTTAGCAACCTCTTCTACCCTGTCTTTACTCAAATCGGTAATGGTTACCAAAGCACCGGCATTTGTTAAATGTTTCACTAAGGTTTCTCCTACGTTTCCAATTCCCTGAACCAAAACTCTTTTCCCGTTTAAGTCATCAGAACCATATTTAAACTTTGTTGCTGCCTTTAACCCCATAAACACACCATAAGCCGTTACAGGTGAAGGGTTGCCAGAACCACCTAAACTTTCAGAGATGCCGGTTACGTGCGGTGTAATGCTATGGATTAAATCCATATCGGCTGTTGTTGTTCCAACATCTTCAGCTGTGATGTATCTTCCGCTCAAAGAATCAACGTATTTGGCAAATGCCTTAATCATTTCAGGATTTTTATCTTTTTTAGAATCACCGATAATAACTGCTTTCCCACCTCCTAAATCTAAGCCCGAAATTGCTGATTTATAAGTCATTCCGCGTGATAAGCGTAGAACATCATTTAATGCCTCCCATTCCGAAGTATAATTCCACATACGTGTACCTCCTAATGCCGGACCTAATACTGTATTATGTATGCCAATAATTGCTTTTAAACCAGTATCTTTGTCGTGGCAAAAAACAACTTGTTCGTGGTGATCAAAGGAAATTTGTCCGAAAACCGGATCAACTTTTTTTAACTCGTCTGGAGTATATACGTTTGTTGTCATAATTTTTTTAATTATTTTGGATAATTTCAAATATAAAACATTTATTTATATTTTTATTTTCTGTTTTACATTATTATCAAAACAGCACCAATATAATAAATATATGAAAATTTTATCAATAAAACACAACACATTTTTTAATATTTAATAGAATTATACACTAAGTAATGAAAGAACTTCAAAAACTAAATAAATATTTCATAAAATATAAATACCGGTTTTTACTAGGGATTGTTATTACTATTGCATCGCAGATTTTCACCGTTTTTACACCGCAATACATTGGTGATGCAATAACCGTTTTAGAGCATTTTTTAAAAAACGAAATTACTGCCGAAGCTACCAAACAGGCTTTGTGGCATAATATGCTTTTAATTATCGGTACTACTTTACTGGCTGGTTTCTTAACTTTTTTAATGCGCCAAACCATTATCGTAATGTCGCGTCATATTGAATTTGACCTTAAAAACGAAATTTACGACCACTATCAAAAATTGAGTTTAGATTTTTACAAACGTCAACGCACGGGTGATTTAATGAGCAGGATTTCAGAAGATGTGGCTAAAGTACGCCAATACGTTGGTCCGGCGGTAATGTATTCGATTAATACCATTTTTAGAATGACGGTTGTTATTGTGCAAATGTATATCATTTCGCCCACGCTAACCTGGTACTCACTTATTCCTGTTCCGTTTTTAGCTGTTTTAATGTACAAATTAAGCCGGGAAATCAATAAACGCAGTTTTGAATACCAACAGAATTTATCGAAATTGTCATCGTTTTCACAAGAAATTTTTTCAGGAATCCGTGTGATTAAAGCATACACCTTAGAAAACAGAGAAAATACCTCTTACGATGAAGCTACTACCGAAAGTAAAACCAAATTTATGCGTTTGGCGTACACCAATGCGTTGATTGGTCCTTTAATGATTTTACTAATTGGTGCAAGTAATTTGATCATTGTTTTTATTGGAGCCAAAATGTACATTAACGGTATCATTACCGAAATTGGTATTATTGCACAATTTATCCTATATATCAATATGCTTACCTGGCCCATTGCATCGTTAGGTTGGGTTTCAACAATGATTCAAGAGGCTGATTCGTCACAAAAACGTATCAACGAATTTTTAAACGAAGAACCTTCTATCCAGTCAAATACTGAAGAAAAACACGAATTAGAAGGAAAGATTGAATTTAAAAACGTCCATTTTATTTATGAAGACACCAAAATCCACGCTTTAAACAATGTATCATTCACGATTGAAAAAGGTGAATCGGTTGCTTTTTTAGGAAAAACAGGATCGGGAAAATCAACCATATTGCAATTAATTTCTCGTTTATACGATGTTTCTTCCGGGAAAATTCTAATAGACGGTATTGATATAAAAGACTGGAATGTTGAAAATCTTCGCGATCAGATCGCTGTGGTGCCACAAGATGCTTTTCTGTTTTCTGACACGATTAAAAACAATATTCAATTTGGAAAAGAAAATGCCACACAGGAAGAAATTGAACATTACGCAAAAATTGCCGATGTTCATAAAAATATCGTCCGTTTTGACAAAGGATACGATACTATTTTGGGCGAACGCGGAATTACTTTATCGGGCGGACAAAAACAGAGAGTTTCTATCGCACGGGCATTAATTAAAGACGCTCCGGTGTTGCTTTTAGACGATTGTTTATCTGCTGTTGATACCGAAACCGAAGAACGAATTTTAAACAACCTAAAAGATATTTCTGCAAAAAAAACGACCATTATTGTAACACACAGGGTATCATCTGCCAAAAATGCCGATAAAATCATAATTTTAAATGAAGGTGAAATTATAGAACAAGGCTCTCATAATCAATTAATAGCGCAAAATGGCTATTACACCAATTTATATAACAAGCAATTAGCTGAAAAAGATGTAATTTAAATTTTGTTTTATAAGATTTTTTTTAGACTTTTGGAGGGATGTAAAATTTTAACAGAACGAGAGGATTATGAGAGATAATGAAATACTAGAAAAAGAAGAAATTTTTTCAAAAGTATTAAGAGCCGGAAGAAGAACTTATTTTTTTGATGTAAGATCTACAAAAGCTGATGATTATTATGTAACTATTACCGAAAGTAAAAAGTTTACAGAAGAAGACGGATCATTCCACTTTAAAAAACACAAAATTTATTTGTATAAAGAAGATTTTGCCTCTTTTAAAGAGATTTTGAACGAAATGACCGATTTTGTTTTAGAACAAAAAGGCGAAGAAGTTATTTCTGAAAAACACCAAAAAGATTTTAAAAAGGAATATGCTGAAAATCCTTCAAGCTATACAAATGTAGAATTTGACGATTTCTAAAAATCCTGATTCGCAATAGAATACCGGCAATAGTCGGTATTTTTTTTAAGCCTATGAAACATTTTTACACTGTTATTTTAATATTCCTTTCCATTTGTTCATCTGCTCAGAAAAAATATGAACCCGAACAAATTAAATGGAACGGAACCATCTACCCTTACCGCTACCATCATTTAGAACAATATTTCAGGTATTACCCCAATAAACGCCCTGTTCCAAACATTGACACCACCATTATTAACCGCAATTATCTGGCTGTTTTTGAGGTAAAAGAAAATAAATTTTATTTGAACGATATTTTCATTAAAGGAAAAAATAAAGCAAAAGATTTATCGGTTCTTAACGAACTCAATGAAAAAAACGAACCTATGTTTTTAAACTGGATCAACGGTTTGTTTGACATTGGTACGGGGAACGAAACTTTTAATAAAAACGATTCGCTTTCGCCTATTTATGATAATTACATTGTTTTTGAAGTCAAAAAAGGAGTTGTTGGCAGAATTGAGAATTTTACTTATAACGAGTTTAAACTTTTTAAAGATTATCAATACAAACGCTTTAAAAACACTCCGGAATACCCTCATTTATACCGACGCTTAATTTATAACGGAATGAGTGAATTTGAAGCTACTTCACACATTTATAACTTTATTTTGTTTTATAGTAAATCGAATTTTTTAAAGAAGAGATAAAAAAACTCTCTAAAATTAGAGAGTTTTATTGCCAAAGCAATCGTGCTTTATCCAAATCTTGTTTGGTATCAATTCCTACCCCAACATGCGGGGTAATTACCATTTGTATGGTTCTGCCATGTTCTAAATAACGTAATTGCTCCAATTTCTCTGTAGATTCTAATACAGATACGTTCCAATGTGTAAAATCTAACAAAGCTTTTTTTCGATAGGCATATACACCAATATGTTGATAATATGCCGCTTCATTTTTGCCATCGCGGACAAACGGAATAGCTGCTCGTGAAAAATACAGTGCCCGGTGGTTTTGATCCACCACTACTTTTACATTGTTGGGATTATTGATCACATCTAAATCTTCAATTTCAAACATTAACGAAACCAAATCAATTTTTTGTTCTGCATCTTCATTAAAAACATTGATTAAACTTTGTAAATTTTCTTTACTCACAAAAGGTTCGTCGCCTTGAACATTAACCACCACATCACAGTCAATATTTTCTACAACTTCTGCAATACGGTCGCTACCACTTTCGTGATGTGTACTGCTCATCAACACATTTACATTATGTTCTTTCAACAAGTTATAAATAATTTCGTGATCGGTTGCTACTAAAACTTCATCGAACAACTGCGTGGCAACTGTTGCCAGATACGTTTGTACCACCACTGGTTTTCCACCCAAATCCTGAATTAATTTGGCAGGAAAGCGTGTAGAGGCGTATCTTGCAGGTATAACTGCTATTATTTTTAATTTATTCATTGAAAAAATCGTCGTTAAATCCTATTAAATAAACCTTTTCTTTTGCACGTGTCAAAGCGGTATAAAGCCAACGCATGTAATCTTTAGAAATTCCATCGGGTAAATATGGTTGTTCAATAAAAACCGTATCCCATTGTCCGCCTTGCGATTTATGACAGGTTACCGCATAAGCAAATTTAATCTGCAGAGCGTTGAAATATTCATTATTTTTCACTTTTTGCATGCGTCGGTATGCAGTTGTTTCATCCTGATAATCCAAAAGAACTTCCTGATACAAACGGTTAGACTGTTCATATGTTAAGCTTGCCGATTCTGATTGAAGCGTATCCAGCAAAACAATCGTATCAAAGGGCTCCATATCCGGGTAATCAATCATGCGGACTTTCACTAAAGCAAATCTAAATCCATACAAATCATGGTGTTTATAAATCTGTAAAATTTCTAAAATATCCCCATTGGCAATAAAATCGGATACTTTAGAATCTTTCAGCCAAAAATAATTATTTTTCACCACCATTACATAATCTCCGGAACTAATTTCGCTTTCGTTATCTAAAATTCGGGTGCGTATTTGCTGGTTGTACTGATTGGCACGCTTATTTGATCGTACAATGAAAATGGTTTCCTCATTTCCTTTTTTTGAATACGCATCGTGAATGGCATCCAACGTTTCATATCCGTCCTGTAAACGGATAATATCTTTAAACGGTCGAACATCAAACTCAAAAAAAACATAAAATTCTTGTTGTAACTGCTCACGCAACTCGGTGGCATTGTATAAAATTCCGGAATCTTCTTCTTGACGCATTACTTCGGTCAATTCAATAAAATCGACCTTCATATCGTAATGCAATGCCAGTTTACCTTCGTTCAACGCTGGGCTTTCATCCATTCCCACAGGTGGTAATTGCGCTGTATCGCCCACAATAATCAACTTGCAGTTTTGTCCGGAATATACATAATACATTAAATCGTCTAACAGCGAACCATGGGTGTACATGGTGGCATCGGTTACATTATCAGAAATCATTGACGATTCATCTACAATAAAAACCGTGTTTTTATGTTTGTTTGCCTGCATGGTAAACGCCATTCCCGAATTTTTATCTTTTTTGGGATAATATATTTTTTTATGAATGGTGTAAGCGGGTTGTTTGGCATAGTTTGATATTACTTTTGCCGCCCGACCAGTGGGTGCCAGCATTACATATTTTTTATGAATCAGCGGCAATTGATTGACCAAATTAGATAACAAAGTGGTTTTTCCGGTTCCGGCATATCCTTTTAACACAAAAATTTCGTCTTGATTTTCACTTAGAACAAATTGAGCAATTTTTCTTAAAAAAGCGTCTTGTTTCAGAGTGAGATCAAACGGAAAACTGTTTTTTAATTGGTGATAAAATTCGGTTACAGTCATTTTAATGTTACGGAGTTTTCACAAAGATACTACTAATCAATAAAAAAATTGTACTTTTGATTCATATACATTTGATGATTTATGGACAACGAACCGTTTCAAAAATTATACTTACAGGTATCATTACAAGATTTTAGTTATTGTGTTAAAAACCAAGTAAATAATCAGGTTTTACATTTTAAATCGTTTCCATTGGATCCGTACAAAACGGTGGAACAGCAGCTTGATGTTTTTTTTGATAAAGAAGAATTATTGCAGGCCGGTTTTCAGGAAGTTTTAGTTTTACACAACAATAACCTCAACACTTTTGTACCTTCGACTTTGTTTGACGAACACTCGTTAGGAAGCTATTTGCAATACAACACCAAAGTTTTTCCAACCGATTATTTTGATTTTGATACATTGCCGCAAATGGAAATGGAGAACATCTATGTGCCTTATGTGGCTTTTAATAATTACTTCTTAGATGTTTTTGGAAGTTTTGATTTTCAGCATATAAACACTTCATTGATACAACATTTTTTGGCAAAATCGGTAAACGATGGCTCGGTAGAATTTTTTGTGCACATTGCAGCAAATCATTTTGAATTGGTATTGTTTCAAAACAAAAAGCTGCTGCTTTTCAACAGCTATGAGTACCAAACTAAAGAAGATTTTATTTATTACATTTTGTTTGTCTTTGAACAGCTACAGTTAAATCAACAAACGCAATTAATAAAACTATACGGAAATATTGGCAAAGAAAGCGATTTGTACCAAATTGCCTATCAGTTTATCCGAAATGTAGAAATTGCCGATTTACATACTATTGCCCAAACCTTATCGGTTACCAATGAACAATTACAACAATATTACATTTTACTGAACGCATGAGAATAATTTCCGGAAAATATAAAGGCAGACGCATTATTACTCCTAAAAATTTGCCCGTTCGCCCAACCACCGATTTAAGCAAAGAGGCACTCTTTAACATTTTAAACCATCAGTTTTCATTTCGCGAGCTAAAGGTTTTAGATTTATTTGCCGGAACGGGAAACATCAGCTACGAGTTTTCGTCGCGCGGTGCCGAACCCATTACAGCTGTTGATACCGATTTTGGTTGTGTAAGTTTTATTAAGAAAACCGCCCAACAGTTTGAAATGGATATTACCGCCATAAAATCTGATGTGTACAAGTTTTTAGAACGAAGCAAAATTAAATACGACATTATTTTTGCCGATCCGCCTTATGATTTTTCACAGGAACAATTTGATAAGATTTATCAGCTGATTTTTGAAAACGAATTGTTACAAGACGATGGTTTGCTGATTATTGAACATTCCAGCCAAACAAACATGGAACATCTGGAACATTTTAGCAACAGCAGAAAATACGGTGGTTCTGTTTTTTCGTTCTTTGAGTATGAACAAGAAGAAATAGATGACGATGACTTTGACGACAATGATTACGATAACGAGGAAGAATAATTTTCCTCTTTTTTTGTATATTTAGGTTTTAATATTTTATGATTCACAAATTAGTTTTATTTTTTTTAGTTGGTTTAAATAGCTATTCGCAAGTTGGAGAGTATATTTCTCATTTTGGCGGAGATGTTGAACCTTCAACGAAATCAAAAGGCTATTATTTTGATGATATTACCTATTTAAATATAAAATCAGACAAATCTTTTGAAATTATTATAACTAACTATTCATCTAAAGATTCTGATAAAAATTGTTGTTGGAAAACTAAAGGAACATGGGGAGTGAATAAAGATGTGTTAATTTTAAATGATGAAGAAAACAAGCAAACTTATCGTTTTTTAATTAGAAAAAACAATCTTTTAGATATAGCATATCGTAAGTATAATCATCTTAATGACAATGAACTGATGTTAGAATTATTTTCAATCACTGATTTACCAAAAGAAGAAAATACATTTTTAGAAAATTTGGGAAGCGCTTTTCTTTTTGAAAAAAATGAAAAAACAGCTGATTTAGATACATTTTTTATGTATAAAGAACAATTGTGTAATTAAACAATAAACTATGAAAAATCAATTAATACTTTTAACCGTTTTATTTACAAGCTTTTCAACCATGGCACAGGAATTAAAGAAACTATCGTACAACGATGGCTCGGTAACACATTTGGCAGAAACCATTATTGTAAAACAAAATGCACCAGGCGTTTTAATACTGCCTGCCTGGACGGGAATCGATGACGAAGCCCGAAATGCAGCCATAGATTTAGCCACCCAAGGTTACAATGTATTTATTGCCGATATTTACGGAACTACCGATACACCAAAAAATATGGAATCAGCAAAAAAAATGTCAGCATTTTATAAGGAAAATCCCGATAAATACCGTCATAAAATTCAATTGGCATTCAACGAATTTACAAAATTAGGTACCCATAAAAACAAAACAGCCGTTATTGGTTATTGCTTTGGAGGTACTGGAGCTGTAGAGGCAGCCCGAGGAAATATGCCGTTTACAGGGGTGGTTTCTATTCACGGCGGTTTAAAAAAAGTAGATAATAATTATAATACGGCTATACAACCAAAAGTTCTGGTAATTCATCCGGCAGAAGACGAATCGGTTTCTAAACAAGACATCGATTTGTTTATGAACGAAATGCACAAAGGCAATGCCGACTGGCAATTCTTTTATTATGCCAATAGCAAACACACTTTTACCAATCCGCAATCAAAAGACTATAATGCTTTAATGAGCGAACGTGCCTGGAAACATGTTAAATTATTTTTAGAAGAAGTTTTGAAGTAAAAAAGCAGATCTGTAAGCCGGGTTCTGTACGTATTCCGTAAAAGAAAGGTTCTTATCATTTATCTAGACGAATCATTACTGAGTCGTTCCATCTGCCTACCCTCCAACTTGCGCGAGCAGCACTTAATGTTGGTTTACATGGCATTTCACCGAATAGAGTTTACCTGGTTTCACTACAGCCTAACTGTACATACTTTCTGTTGCACTGGTCCTCACCTCACGGCGGACGGGCGTTACCCGCTATTCTGCTCTATGGTGCCCGGACTTTCCTCTGACAATTGCCAGCGATAAGACGATCTGCTTTGCTGCAAAAATACTGCGAAAATTTGTTTTATCCCTATAAATACGAAAGCTTATTAAATTTTCAGTAAATTTGTGTAAAATAAACCAAATTATGTTGTTCGATAAAATCACCGAATCTGAATCGAATTACAATCATTTAGAGCAGATGAGTGTTACCGATTTACTTGCCAATATCAATAAAGAAGATCAAACGGTACCTTGGGCAGTTCAAAAAGCTATTCCGCAGATTGAAACAGCTGTCAACAAAATCGTTAATCAATTAAAAAATGGCGGTCGATTATTTTATATCGGAGCAGGGACTTCGGGCAGATTGGGTATTGTTGATGCATCAGAATGTCCACCAACATTTGGAGTAGATTATGATACAGTGATTGGGTTGATTGCCGGTGGAGATACTGCCATTAGAAAAGCGGTTGAAAACGCTGAAGATAATATCCATCAAGCCGAAAGAGATCTGAAGGAATATCAAATCAATTCAAACGATTTTGTTATTGGAATTGCAGCATCAGGCACCACGCCCTATGTTTTAGGCGGATTAGATTTTTGCAAGAAAAACAACATTTCTACAGGTGGAATTACCTGCAATGCAAACAGTCCGCTGGCATTAACTGCCGATTTTCCTATTGTTGTAGTTGTCGGTCCTGAATTTGTAACCGGAAGCTCTCGAATGAAAGCCGGAACAGCACAAAAACTGGTTCTAAACATGATTTCTACAACCACTATGATTCAATTGGGGCACGTAAAAGGGAACAAAATGGTCGATATGAAATTATCAAACGACAAATTGGTCAATCGCGCCGTAAAAATGGTAATGGATGAACTGAACGTACCTCAAGAAAAGGCTACAAAGCTAATTGATGAATTTGGCAATGTTCGCAATGCCATAGATAATTATTTAAAATACGGAAAATAATGGAAACGCCCGATGTTAATAAAGTTAAGATTTATAAAGGTTTACAAAAAATACTTATTGCCATTCTTTTAATGTTTATTGGTCCAATAATTATTTATTCCTCTTTTAAAAACGAAGGTCATTTTATGTATTATCCCGTTTTAATCTTTGGATGTTTGATGTGCTTATTTTCAATGTATCTTTTTTTTATGGGATTACGAACTTTAGTAAGTGGTTTTTTTAACGATTAGTTTATGAAAAAGAAATTATTTTTAGCAACAGTTCCTTTGATTTTGGTAGGATGCTATAATCAAGAAAGAAATTGTACCGACTTTAAAACGGGTACTTTTCAGTTTGAACAGGAAATCAATGGAGAGAAACATACATCAACATTTGTACGAACCGAAAAATACGAAATTGAAACGTATAATGGCAAAACGGATACGGCGAGTATTCGTTGGGTAAACGATTGTGAATACATTTTGCAAAAGCTTCACCCAAAAAATATGGCGGAGAAAAAAGCGGTTCAAATGAAAATTTTAACTACAAAAAATAACAGTTATATATTTGAATACAACATTGTTGGCGATGCAAACAAGCAAAAAGGAGAAATAAAAAAGATTAAATAAACCTGTTACAATCCATATAGATTTAATCTTAAAAAACGGATTTATCATGAGGTAAAAATCTGAACATCAATTTTTTCATAGTACCTGCAAAATCATTATTATTTTTTGTTAAAAGTAAAATCAAATTACTTTTTTTTGTATCTTTAGATAAAAGAATCAAATTATGAAAAAAATAGTTTTATTTGCGTTATTCCTTTTAGGAACTCACTACTCAAACGCACAAGAAGTTGAAACCGATATTGAAATTGTAGATAAAGTAAAAACGGTTTTTATGACAGTAAATGCAGACCGTTTTCAAGATTTAAAAGATTTTGACTGGCGTACGCATTTAACAGATGTTTTTAAAAATGTTCCGGATGATGCAACCATTGGCATCAGGGTAAACATTATGGACAAACAGCTAACAGAAGATATTGCAACATTGCCCAATAAAATGTCTATACAGGAAATTGGTACTGCAAATAAAAAAGAAGAAATTCTACGCAGTATGGTAAGTAAGGTTAAGCTTTTTATTGAAGATGAACAACAGGGAAATAATATTGATTAACATAAAAAATCCGGCAGTTACCGGATTTTTTTATATAGTTACATAATACACATCGCTTGAATTTCTATTAATATTCAATACTTCAAACCCACCCTCTTCAGGAATAATCTCTACCAAATCAAACAATTTACAACTTTGTGGCAATCCTTTAAAAATCAGGGTAAATTCTAATGGTTTATTAAATGGTATCAATGTCCAGGCTGGAGCGAAACTGATTCCTTCTGCAAAAAGCATTTTGTATTTTTTACCTGTTTTTTTATCTATTAAATACGTGCTTTTCCATATCCTGGCAGCATCGCCAAAATCCATTCCGTAAATAGAACAATGAATGATAACCTGCTTTTCTTCCATGTGAAGAAGCGATAATTCGTTTTTTAGTTCGTTACAAATTTCAACTTTTAAATCTTCCTCTATCATTGTACTCATAACATCATTTTTGAGCTTAATTGAATGGCAAAGATAGTTCGAAATAAGAAAAATACACACTAAATTTATCCTTTTATACGACTTATACGGCGATCGTTTCTCTTCTTAGAACTTTGCCTGTAGGTGTTTCTTTAAATTTACTAACAAATACGGTTTCTTTTGGTTTTTCGTATTTTCCTAAACTGTCAAAAACTTCGGGAAGCAAGATGTAAGGTGCGTGTTCAATAACCAAAACCAGTTTTTGACCTAATTCTGCATCTTCTTTTCCAATCACATAAAAACGGTACGGAATATATTCTGACAGCTTTTGTTCTATTATTTCAGGAATTAATTTAACACCGCCACTGTTAATTATATTGTCGTGACGACCTATCCATGCAAATTGAATATCGTTAGGCATCTCGACCATATCGTTTGTAACAATTAAATAGTCAGACACCAATGGTGCTTCAATAATCAAACAGCCTCTTTCATCCTGTGAGATATTGGCATGCGGCAACACGGTAAAATATTTTTCATCGATTTTTTTTGCAGCTATGTGCGTAATGGTTTCGGTCATTCCGTAAGTTTCATAAACATCAACCATCATTCCGCTCAGCAGTTTTTTGGTTTGCTCATTAAGTTTCGCTCCGCCTACAATTAATATTTTGCACTGTTCGATTTGAGTAATAGAATGATGCACCTGTAACGGAACCATTGCTACAAAATCATACACTTTATCATTGTTCTTTAAAGGCTCTTTGGTAGGATTTACAAAATCTAATTCCAACCCCAATAGTACCGCGCGTATAAACATCATTTTTCCGGCTATGTAACGGGCCGGTAAGCAAAGTAACGCCTTATCTTTTGGACTCAATTTAAAGAATTCGCCGGTTGCCAAAGCAGATGCTTCCATTGCTTGCTTTTTGAGCTTAATTTCTTTGGGTTTTCCTGTGGTTCCCGATGTTGTCAGCGTGATGTAATCATTATCATCAAACCATTGCAGGATCAAATCACCCAAATCTTTTTCATGTGCTTCGCCATCTCGAATGAGCATTATTGCTAATTCACTGATGCTTTCTTTATTATAAGAGTGTCCATTAAGTTTAAAATCGGGATGAATACAAATTTTCTGTTCCATAGTTAAATAGATTTAAACAATTTTTGCTTCCAGTTTGCCCAATTATATTTCTTTGCAAAAATGAATAACAAGATAGGAAAAATAATAAAAACTTGTATCAATAATTCATAAATATTTGGTTCGGAAGTTACAACAAAAAGCGCATCGGTTTGAAAAACAGCCGATTCTGTGGTAACAATTAACGCTCCTATTAAGTTATTTGCTGCGTGAAATCCTAATGCGAGTTCTAATCCGTCATCAATCAACGTCATTATTCCCAACAAAAAACCGCAGCCAATGTAAAATATCATTATTGACACACCCATTGCAGAAACTTCGGGGTTTGATAAATGCATCAATCCAAAAATGACCGATGTTGTAACCAAAGCTACTCCCCTGTTCTTAGATATAAATGCCATGAACTGCATAAAATACCCCCTAAAAAAATATTCTTCAAAACTTGTTTGTACCGGAATAAAAATGATTGCAATGATGAAAAGTGGGATAAATGCCCGAAGATTAAACTGAAACTGAAAACTTTCGGGTTCTAAAAAATAGCTTACCGTTAAAATCACAAAATTGATTAATACCCAAACCGTAAACGAAAAAATAATCCGTTGCCAATCTACCTTTTTTCTGCCCGTGGTTAATTGCTTTACCGAATATTTATGAATGAATATCCACCACAAAGAAAGCATCGCTAAAAAAAATAAAAAGGGTATTAAAAACGTGAAAAAGGTAGCGTTTTTACCTAAACGATTTATAGAATCCTGAATAACGGCATCTGTATCAATTTCCATTATGCTTGAAAAAAGAATGTTTATTGCCATAAATCCTATAAAGCAAAAAACATAAGGTACATATTTTAAAATGCTCGACGAATCTCTTTTAAATTGTTTTAAATACATAAACGGTGCTTATTTATACACGAAGTTAAGTAAATTTGTAAAGAAACGAATAAGAAAATATCATGATAAAAATTTACCACAATCCGCGTTGCAGTAAATCTCGCGAGGGATTATGCACATTGCAAGATTTAAACCAGAAAGTTGAAATTATAAACTATATCGAGAATCCGTTAACGTTTGACGAGCTTAAAAGACTAATTGCTCTTTTAAAAATAAAGCCTATTGAATTGGTTCGTACCAAAGAAAGCATTTGGAAAGAACAGTTCAAAGACAAAAATCTTACCGATGAAGAAATAATTGAGGCTATGGTTACCCACCCAAAACTAATTGAACGACCAATTGTTGTAAACGGCAACAAAGCCGTAATTGCAAGACCAATTGAGAAAATAGACGAAATCATTTGATTCACCGCATTTCCACTACCATTTAACATTAAATTTAGAATAAATGAATAAGGTGGTATTAATTTTGCTGCAAAGAATAGAAACATAAAAAAATAGATATGAAAGCAATAAATTACGTTTATTGTGCTGTTTTTGCTTTAGCTACATCTGCTGCTTTTTCACAAGAGAGTGATCAGGTTATTGTAACCGGAACAGTTGTAGAAAAAACAACAAATACACCTTTGGAATATGCCAGTATTACCATAGAAAGCACGATGGACTCCAACAACATTACCGGAGACATGTCTGATGCATCGGGAAAATTCAGCATCCCTGTTACGCCAGACACCTACCAAATCCGCATTGAATACCTGGGTTATAAAACGTACGTTATTGATTCAAAAGATATTTCTACTTCTGTAAACTTAGGAACCATTTTGATTGAAGGTGATGCCGAAGTTTTAGATGCTATTGTGGTACAAGCCAAGAGAGCAGCTGTTGAATTAAAATTAGACAAACGCATTTACAATGTAAGCGATGATGCCGTGGTTAAAGGTGGAAATGCCAGCGATGTATTAGACAATATTCCATCGGTTGAAGTCGATTCGGAAGGAAATGTAAGCTTGCGCGGGAATGAATCAGTAAAAGTACTGATTGACGGAAAACCGTCGGGAATGGCATCAAATATTGGCGAAGCCCTTAAAATGATTCCGTCTGAAGCATTAGACCGCGTAGAAGTTATTACCAATCCATCGGCACGTTACGAAGCAGAAGGTGGTGCGGGAATCATTAATATCATTTTAAAAAAAGGAAGCAATAACGGTGTTAACGGAAGCGTTAGTGCTAATGTTGCCGATCCGTTAAGTTACGGTGCAAATGCCAGCATAAATTACCGTGAAAAAGATTTTAATTTATACACTAATATCGGATATTCTAAAAACAAAACGTTTGGAAATTCTTTAAACGAGTCACAGTATTTTGATGAAAACGGAGAAACATCAAGCTTTGTAGACGAATATTCAAGAACCAAAAGACAACGTGAAGGGTTTAATGGGAACTTTGGTTTTGATTGGAATCTTACCGATAAATTAATCTGGACACAAGGTTTTACCTACAGAAAAAATAACGGCGATAATCCCCGTACATTGAATTACTCAAATTACGACTCCAACCATAACTTACTATATAAAAATATCCGCCAGACCGAAGAAGACGATTTTAGAGAAACCGTAGAATATACTACCGATTTCACTTATAAATTTAATGAAGAAGGTCATCAGTTATACGTATCGGGAAGTGTGAACAAAAACAGAGACATCGAGGATTCTTCCATTACCACAACCAATGAGGCAAGCAACATCCTCGCGCAAGATATTACGCAGGCAAAAGAAAACGAACTACGCCACATTGCCCGTGTAGATTATGTACTGCCTTTTAACGAAAACAGTCAGTTTGAAGCCGGTTATTTAGGAAACTTCAACGAATTAAATACTAAATTCAATATCAACTCTTTAAACTCAGACGGTGTTTTAGAACCCAACGATTTGTTTAAGAACGATTTGGAATATATTGAAAAAGTACATGCCCTTTACGCACAATTTGGCGACAAAATGGACAAATTCAGCTATATGTTGGGCTTGCGCTGGGAAGCAACCGAAATTGACGTGAACCAGTTGACCACTATGGATTTCAACAATAAAAAATACAACAACTTTTTCCCGAGTGCGTTCTTAAATTATGAATTTACTGATGGAGAAAATGTTACGGTAAGTTACAGCCGAAGAGTACGCAGACCTCGCGGGCGTATGCTGAATCCTGTTTCAAATTATTCAAGTTCCATTAATTTCTTTATGGGAAATCCTAATTTGGATCCGTCGTTTACCAATGCTTTAGATTTTGGCTATATGAAACGTATGGGACGATTAACATTGAATACCTCGTTATATTTTAACCATACCACTGATGCTACACAGTTTGTACGCAGAATTGATGGTGTGAACGAAGAAGGAATTCCAATATCAATCAGCAGCCCGATAAATTTAGCTACCGAATACCGTTATGGTTTAGAACTGAATGCCAATTATAGTCCGTTACGTTGGTGGCGTATTAATGCTAATGCAAACTTGTTCCAAGTTTCAACACGTGGAGATTATTCGTATGTTGATTTTGAAGGAACTACACAAACTCAGAATTTTGACAACGATGCCTTTACTTGGACCGCGAGACTTAATTCAAACATCACATTACCGGCTAAAGTAAACTGGCAGACCAATTTTATGTATCGTGGTGCACAGAAAACCGCACAAGGTAAAAATATCGGAATAGCTTCGGTTAATATGGCATTAAGTAAAGATGTGTTAAAAGATAAAGGAACAATTGCCTTAAACGTTCAGGATTTATTCAATTCAAGAAAAATGATTCGCGAAACAGATCTGGCACAGGCATTTACTTATTCTGAAATGCAATGGAGAGAACGTACCATAAATTTATCGTTTACCTACCGTTTTAATCAAACCAAAACAGACCGACAAAAAGATCAAAAAAGAGAATCATCATCTGAAGATATGGAAGAAATGATGTAAAATCTAACAATTATAAAAAGAGTCTGAAGTGCAATCTTCAGGCTTTTTTGTTCTATCATTAATTAAAACCTACATTTTGAATTCAACATTAAAAGGAATATTGTTTGTAGCCTTCGGGGCTAGCAGTTACGGTATGTTGGCATCGTTTGTAAAAATGGCTTACAAACAAGGCTTTACAACTGCCGAAGTAACCATATCGCAATACGTTTTCGCGATCATTTGTCTGCTTGTAATAAACTTTTTCATTAAAAACACACAAACCGCAACCAAGAAAAATATCTTTAAGTTGATATTAAGCGGAACATCTATGGGATTTACAAGTGTTTTGTATTACCTGTGCGTAAAATACATCAACGCATCAATTGCCGTAGTTTTGTTAATGCAATCGGTTTGGATTGGAGTTTTGACTGAGGCTTTTATCAGTAAAAAAATCCCATCATTCGCAAAAATAATCGCTGTTGTCTTTGTATTATTCGGTACAGCTTTAGCAACCAGTATTTTTGGTAGCGAAATTAAGTTTGATTTTAAAGGATTTTTGTTTGGATTTCTTGCAGCCGTATCTTTTTCTATCACCTTATGCAGTACCAACAGCGTTGCAAAAGAGTTGAATGCTTATAAACGTAGTTTGTTTATGCTTTTTGGTGGAGGAATTATTGTATTGATTTTTAGTTTGCTAACGCAATTGCTGCCAACCTACTTAAACTTACATTTGATTGGCGAAGAATTTATTTCGGTTAAAACATTTGACACTTCTATTTTATATACCTGGGGAATTTTACTTTCGGTTTTTGGAACGGTCTTACCTCCTATCCTGTTAAACAAAGGATTTCCGTTAACGGGCGTTGGTTTGGGCAGTATTGTTTCGGCAGTTGAACTTCCTGTTTCAGTAACATTTGCATTCATCTTTTTACAGGAACAAGTTCTGTTTTCACAATGGATAGGCATTCTAATTATTTTGGGAGCTGTGCTATTAATTAATTGGAATTTAATCCGCAGAAAGTAAAAAACTATTTTTAATAATAATCAAACTTAAAATCCATCAAAATAGTACTGATGGATTTTTTTATTGCATATTAAATTAATTTTATTTAAATTTACATAAACAAAATTAAAAACAAGTTTAATTTTATTAAAAATGAAAACAAAATTACCAACCAAATGTCCCAGTTGCGAAACGTTATTAAGTGTATCGCAATTAACCTGCGAAAGTTGCCAAACAACTGTTCAAGGAAATTATCCCCTACCTGTATTTTTAAAACTGTCGCCCAAAGAACAAGAATTTATTTTGCAGTTTTTTTTAACAAGTGGCAGCTTAAAAGAAATGGCATCGCAATTAGGAATAAGTTACCCAACCGTTCGCAACCAGTTAGACGATATGATACAACACATTAAAGACTTAAATATTTAACGTATGAAAAAAATCTTACAAATTTTAAAAAATCCTTTTGCGACGATTAGTGATAAAAAACAAACAATGATTGGACTTTTCAGTTTTATTTTAGGAATAATCATATCTAATTTTATGCAAATGAAGATTGAAATTATTGGAATTAATTCAGTAAGTAATTATAAAATGAGTGATATTATTATAAATCAAAGTATTAACATTTTTATACTAACATTAGTACTTTATGGTTTAGGTAAATTTATAAACAAAAAAACACGCATTATTGATATTCTAAATAGCGTTTTACTGGCTCTAATTCCACTCTATATCAGTTTATTTCAGAACACAAATAACTTTGTCGTCAATGAAGGTAGAAAAGTTTTTACAGCAATTGAAAATAAAGCAATATATCAATACAAGCCATCAGTTCTATTTTTATTTACAACAATGATCGTAATTGCATTAATTGTTTACTACATTTATTTGCTTTTCATTGGCTTTAAAACCGCTACAAATGCAAAGAAAACAGGGCATTACATACTATTTTTCATCCTTTTTATCATTACAGATCTTTTAACATCAGCTTTAATCAACTCAATATAAATATTATGAAACAAATCATTTTACTTTTTACTTTACTATTCAGTTTTTCTTTGTTTGCCCAAATCGAAGGAACCTGGAACGGAAACATTGAAATCCCCAACCAAAAAATACCTTTTATTCTACATATTACAAAAGAAAACGGGCAATTTAAAGCAACTTCCGACAGTCCTTCTCAAGGTGGTTTTGGTTTAGAAATAAACGAAGTCCGTTTTGAAAACAATACGCTTTATTTAAAGCAAAATCAAACAATGATGACATATGAAGGTAAACTTGTTGATGAACAAAACATTCAAGGTAATTTTAAACAAGGAAACTACTCGTTCTCATTGAATTTAACAAAGGAAAAAACTAAAAAAAGTATTTCTTCGTTTTCACAAAACTATGATGTAAAAGAAATAAAAGTGTCCGAAGAACTAATTGGCGATTTATACGAAACGCCAAATAAAGAAACCGTTATCTTATTGATTGCAGGTTCGGGTCCTACAGACCGTAATGGGAATACTATGGGAATGGCAGTAAACAATTCGTTAAAATATTTGGCCGAAGGTTTAGCCGAAAACAATTACGATGTTTTTACCTATGACAAACGTGTGGTGTATCTGCTTAAAAACACAAAAGAGATTCCTACAATGGATTTTCAACACGGAATTAACGATGCTGAAATCGTTATCAGTTATCTAAAAAATACTTTGGGCTATAAAAACATAGTAGTTGCCGGGCATAGTGAAGGTTCATTAGTGGGAATGACAGCCTCGCAAAAAAACGTTTCTGCTTTTATTTCATTGGCGGGGACCGGTAATACTATTGATGTTATCTTAAAAGAACAAATCAACAAACAGGCTCCTATGCTTAATGACGCAAATGCAAAAATTTTAGAACAGTTAAAAGAAGGGAAAATAGTAAAAGATGTAAACCCAATGTTGCAATCATTATATGGTGAGCAAAATCAACCTTTTTTAATTGATTGGATCAAAAGAAATCCACAAAATGAGATTGCAAAATTGAATATTCCTGTTTTAATAATTAACGGAACCAAAGATATTCAGGTAGAAGAAAAAGAAGCCGAGTTACTACATAAAGCCAATCCAAAATCTAAAATGGTTATCATTGATAACATGAATCATATTTTTAAGGAAATTGAAAAGGATGAAGAAAACATGGATTCATACAACAACCCGAATTTACCTATACAAAAAGATTTAACTACGGTAATTGTACATTTTTTAAATGAAAATAAATTATGAAACCATTATTCACAGAAAAACAACGTTTTAACCAATGGTGGTTGTGGGTTTTGTTGATTATAAGTTCGGTAGCTCCGGTAATTATTCTTTACAAAGAATTCACCAGCAGCACCTCAACTTCCGGCAGTTTATCGGCATTAATCATATTGTTTTTAGTAACTGTGTTGTTTGTGGTTTTAAAGATGAAAACAACCATTACTCAAAAAAGCATCCAATTAGTCTATTTTCCGTTTGTGTGGAAAACAATAAATATAGACGATATTGCTTCTATGGAAGTAATTAATTACGGATTTGTCGGCGGTTGGGGCATCCGTCTTTGGACATCGTACGGAACGGTTTACAATGTACGCGGAAATAAAGGCTTGCATATTAAACTAAAAAACGGCAAACAGTTGGTTATCGGCACGCAAAAACCCAAAGAATTAGAAAAAGTAGTAGAACAATTAAACAGCTAAATTTATGTATGCAGGTTTTATAATTGCTTTTATTATGGCACTTATTGCCAGTCTATTAAACGAAGAAAACGCGGGCAGTTTACTTGCCGGCTATAATACGATGGCAGACGATAAAAAGAAAAACGTTGATTTTAAAGCAATCGTAAAACTGCATCACATTGTTTTTTACAGTATTGCTGCCATTTTAGCCATTTCAAATCTTTTAATCTTTTTTATAAAGAATGAAAAATTAGTTCCAATTGTTATTATTCTGACTATAAGCTGGGGATTGATTCTGTTATTCATTTTTGGAAAAAAGTATGATAAAAACGAATACAAAAGTTGGCAAAAATGGTTTCAAATGTTTATGATAGCTTTATTATTCTTTGGCGGATTATTTTTAAGCTATATGATTTGGTCAACACCTTTAAACGAATTATAACTATGAACACTATTTTAGAATACTGCAACCAAATGCTGCTTTGCGTGGGCATTGTTTTTATACTTGTCGGGTTAATTATGTATGCTTTTCCACCAAAAAAAATTAATGGTTTGTATGGATATAGAACACAAACATCAATGCAAAGTCAGCAAAAATGGGATTTCGCCCAAACATACAGCTCTAAAATAATGATGTTAACAGGTTTGATTTTTTCATTGATAGCTCCTTCAAAAGGATTGTTTAAAACCAACGAAAGTACAGATTTAGCAATTGGTATGTTTTGTACGATTGTTGGCAGTATTTTAATGATTGTGGTTGTTGAAAAAGCTTTAAGGAAGCTTAATTAAAAAACGTCCCATCGTTTTTAGTAAAACAACGGGACGTTTTTTTAATTTATAAATTACTAAACAATCAACAACCCAAAATCGCGCAATTGTTCGCCTTGTTTTGAAAAGATAAAGGGTTCAAAATCTTCGTTGGTTTGTGCCTCAAAACTAGTTTTCATTTGCTGAAAAGATAATGTTCCTTTTGGACTGATTTTTAAATCGTTACAAAACTGTACAAACCACTCGCCTACTTCTTTATCAACATCAATTTGCAATAAATCGTTTTTAGAGTGTACGTTAATTCGAGCTTTTTCAAACGTTCTGCCTTTTTTATGTTTGGTAAAATGTTCCAACACAGGTTTTGTTCCCAACCAAACTACTTTTTGTGTGTTTTTATATGTTGGAAAAGGTTCATTTTCTAAGACCGAAACAATATAATCAGAAGCTATTTTCGTTTTCGGAACTTTAAAATCAAACCATTCTTGCAATGGAAAATCAAAACACAAACCGTGCATATAATTGAACAATGATTTTTTCAATCCAAAAGAAAATTTGTCATGAACGGCTCCGGATTTTTCTTGATGCATCAAATCGTTGTTTGCAAATGAACCTGTTTCTTTTGTTAAATTAATCACATCAAACGCTTCCGGATCTAATCCCACAGGACTGTGAGCCGTCATTGCAAATTGATGCCAGAACCCCGATTGCATAATGCCGACTTCAAACATTTGTCGTACCATTTCCAACGAATCAATGGTTTCCTGAGTCGTTTGCGTAGGGAAACCGTACATTAAATACGCGTGAACCATTATTCCGGCTTCGGTAAAATTACGGTTCACCCGTGCTACCTGCTCTACCGTAACACCTTTATCTATTAATTTCAATAATCGATCCGATGCTACTTCTAACCCGCCCGAAACGGCGATACAGCCCGAAGCTTTTAACAATCGACATAAATCTAACGTAAAATTCTTCTCAAAACGAATATTTGTCCACCACGAAACGGTTAACTTGCGTTTAATGATTTCAATAGCCACTTCGCGCATTAGTGCAGGCGGTGCTGCTTCGTCAACAAAATGGAAACCAGTGGTGCCTGTGGTGGCAATTAACTGTTCCACTCGATCTACAATTTCTTTAGCCGCAATAGGTTCATAAATTTTTATATAATCTAACGAAATATCACAAAAGGTACATTTACCCCAATAACAACCGTGTGCCATTGTTAATTTGTTCCATCTGCCATCGCTCCACAAACGATGCATGGGATTTACCACCTCGATTACCGAAATATATTGATTGAGATCGATGTCAGAATAATCTGGGCAACCTATTTCGCTTTGCTTGTAATCTTTAATTAACGGATTATTGATGAATTTTACTTGGTCATTTTCTAAAACAAAAGTCCGTTTTAATTCCGATTGAGGAATTTCATTAGTTACAAATTTAATCAGCTGTTCTGTGGGTGCTTCACCATCGTCTAAATTGATAAAATCAAAAAATTCAAACACACGCACATCAGAAACAGAACGCAATTCGGTATTGGGGAATCCGCCACCCATTACAATTTTAATATTCGGATAATGTTGTTTGATATATTGTGCACAACGAAACGCACTGTACAAATTGCCTGGAAACGGAACCGAAAAACCGACGATTTTAGGATTTGTTTTTTGAATCAAATCCTTTAATAATTTTAAGGTTATTTGATCGATATAAGTTGGATCTTCATTTAATTTTTGATACAATTCGTCAAACGAATTTGCGGATCTGCCTAAACGTTCTGCATATCGGCTAAAACCAAAATTTTCATCTACCGTTTCAATAATCAAATCAGAAATATCTTCTAAATACAAGGTAGCATAATGCTTGGCTTTATCCTGAAATCCCATAGATCCAAATGCCCAATCTAAGTCATCTAAATGAGAAAAACGAGAAGCTTGGGGCAAAAAATCATCGTGAACAATAGCATTTGCCAGTGTGGGGTTTTTTCCTTGTAAAAAAGAAATCACCGCATCGACAGATTGTATATAATCATCTTTTAACGCCATGATTCGCTGTGCATTTTCACCTAATTCAAACGCATTATTATCTATATACTCAAACAAATTCTGCAAGCCTTTTTTTGAAAATAGTTCTAAAATCACTTCCATTCCCAAATCAGACTGATAGGAAGAAATATTTTTTGTATTCAAAAATCCCTTCAAGTAAACTGTGCCCGGATAAGGTGTGTTTAACTGTGTAAAAGGCGGCGTTATAAGTAAGATTTGCGTTTCCAAACAATGCGAATTTCTGGCAAAAATACAATTTAGTTATGACATTAAATATCAACATTTCTTTAACTGAAAAAGATTGTTCCAATTAGTGCATATTTGTTAACTTTGAAAAAATCAAAAACAAACTATGTTTTCAATCCCCTATTCACAAACGGGCTACTTTTCAAAACTTATGATCGATTATCTGAATCAAGACAATCGGTTAACTTCATTATACCATCGTTTTCCTACGCTGGAGCATTTTAAATTGCAGATCGAAGACAAAAAGCAAGCATTCAGCATTGAAAAACGTAAGATATTGGTTGAAAGATTGTTATCTCAATACCAATCAATTGACACATCACATTCAACTTTACAACACATTCGTACTCTTGAAAACGAAAATTCGTTTACCATTGTTACCGGACATCAGTTAAATTTATTTACCGGCCCCTTGTATTTTTTGTACAAGATTATTTCTGTAATTAATTTGTGTAAGGAATTAAAAAAGACCTATCCCGAACAAAATTTTGTACCTGTATATTGGATGGCTACCGAAGACCACGATTTTGAAGAAATAAACTTTTTTAATTTTAACCGGATCAAGTTCCATTGGGATAAAGAAGCTTCAGGACCTGTAGGGCGATTAAACACTGATGGTTTAGAAGCCGTTTTTGAACAGTTTAAACAACACCTTCCGTTGGGAAATAATGCTAAAAAACTGGCCAATTTATTTGAAAAAGCGTATTTACAACACAATAATTTAACCGATGCTACCCGATTTTTAGCTAATGAATTATTTAAAAATGAAGGTCTGGTTATTATTGATGGAGATGATACTCAGTTAAAAAAATTATTTACACCTCACGTAAAAGAAGAGTTGTTACATCAATCTGCTATTAAAGAAGTAGAAAAATCTTATCCTGTTTTGAGCGATTATTTAATTCAGGTCAATCCGCGCGAAATCAATCTGTTTTATATAGAAAACAATTTGAGAGAACGCATTGTGTTTGAAGAGCATCAATACAAAGTCTTAAATACGGATTTAAAATTCAGTCGGGAAGAGATTTTAGATTTAGTTGATTCCAATCCTGAAAAATTCAGTCCAAATGTCATTTTACGACCGCTGTATCAAGAAGTTATTTTACCCAATTTATGTTATATCGGCGGTGGCGGCGAACTGGCATATTGGCTGGAATTGAAAAAAGTATTCGAACTACATCATACAACTTTCCCGATGTTGTTGTTAAGAAACTCGGTCTTATTAGTAACTGAAAAACAAAATAACAAACGAGAAAAATTAGACCTAACATGGGAAGAATTATTCTTAAAAACACAACCATTCACCCAAAAGAAAACACACGATTTATCAGAAAAAGCATTTGATTTTGATCAACAAAAAGCTTTTTTAAGAAAACAATTTAACGATTTGGTAGCGTTAACCCAAAAAACACATCCTTCATTTCTGGGTGCCGTAAAAGCGCAAGAACAAAAGCAAATCAAAGGGTTAGAAAATTTAGAAAAGCGTTATTTTAAAGCCGAACGATTAAAAAATCAAGACGAGTTAGAACGAATGCTTGATTTAAAAATTGCACTGTTTCCTAATAATAGTTTGCAAGAACGCGTGGATAATTTTTCTACATTATACGCAGAATTTGGTCAGGAAATGATTGATATTTTGCTTGAAAAGTTAAATCCATTAGATCAAAATTATTCGATTATAACATTATAAAAGGAATCTTGAAGGTTTCTTTTTTGTTTACCAAGATACATTTCTGATTCACAGTAAATAAATATACAAAAATATTATGCGTGCATAATATTTTTGTATATTTACCTATCAACCAAACAGTAAATCATGAACTATTCACAAAAAATGTTACGCAACGACGCATTAAACGATAAAGTAATTATTGTAACCGGTGGCGGCAGTGGTTTGGGCAAAGCCATGACCACCTATTTTTTAGAATTAGGTGCCAAAGTAGCCATTACGTCCCGCGATTTAGAAAAATTAAAAACTACTGCCCAAGAATTAGAAGATCAAACCGGCGGAAAATGCCTGCCGATTGCTTGTGATGTACGTCATTACGATCAAGTAGAAAATATGTTGCACATGGTGTTGGACACTTTTGGTAAAGTAGATATATTAGTCAACAATGCTGCCGGAAATTTCATTTCACCTACCGAACGCTTATCTGCAAATGCGTTTGATACCATTATTGATATTGTACTAAAAGGTAGTAAAAACTGTACATTAGCCTTAGGAAAACATTGGATTGACCAAGACGAAAAGAACAAAACCGTACTAAATATTGTTACAACATATGCATGGACAGGCTCGGCTTATGTGGTACCAAGTGCAACAGCGAAAGCAGGTGTATTGGCAATGACGCGAAGCTTAGCGGTAGAATGGGCAAAGTACGGCATTAGGATGAATGCTATTGCTCCAGGTCCATTTCCAACTAAAGGAGCTTGGGACCGACTGCTTCCCGGAGATTTGAAAGACCAGTTTGATCTTTCTAAACAAGTCCCATTACGACGTGTGGGCGAACATCAGGAATTAGCTAATTTAGCTGCTTATTTGGTTTCCGATTTTTCAGCATACATCAACGGTGAAGTCATTACCATTGATGGCGGTGAATGGCTGCAAGGTGCCGGACAATTTAATCTATTAGAGCAAATCCCTAAAGAATTGTGGGATACCTTAGAACAAATGATTAAAGCAAAAGGGAGTAAGTAACCTAATGCTTTTTCGTTTATGTTTTATTAATTTTGCCGATGATAAAATGAATGCTTAAAAATGCAAGACACTTACAAAACGATAGATCAGCCGGGCGAAGAAGTTTTATTTAAAGAAAAGAACAGTAAATTCTTCGGTTATACTTTTCCGGTACAGTCTGAAGAAGAAGTGAAAACAATTTTAGATCAAGTTAAAAAGCAACATTTTTCTGCACGCCATTGGTGCTATGCGTATCAAATTGGTACAAAAAATAAAATCTATCGTGCAAATGACGATGGCGAGCCCAACAATAGTGCGGGTATGCCTATTTACGGACAAATTCAATCGTTTGACGTAACCAATATTTTAGTGGTTGTGGTTCGTTATTTTGGCGGCGTTAAATTAGGTGTTGGCGGATTAGTAACTGCTTATAAAACCGCTGCACAAATGGCATTAGAAGAATCTGAAATTATTGAAAAAACGATTGATTCACATTTTTTGATTCGTTTTGATTATAAAAACATGAACAAGGTTATGCGTGTGATTAAAGAGAAAAACATCAATATTGTCAACCAAACCCTTGAATTGGATTGTTTGATTGAAATTTTATGCCGGATTTCTCAAAAAGATGAAATCTTCAATGCTTTTAACCAGATTTTTGAAGTCTCAATCAATGAAAAAGAAAATTAAGTTTTTCGTCTTAATAGATTTACAAAGCTGCACAGATTAATTAATTATTTATTGGTTGATAAATCTAAAACTGAATAAATAGTATCTGACCCTTATAAATAAAACATTTGCTGTTTGTTTAAATGAATCTCTGAATTTTTAGCTATTTCGGTTAATCATATTTAAAATTTAACAATTGTTCTTCCATCAACATTCTAAAAGCATCTGATTTTAAATTGGTTTGGTCATCAATAAAATTAATCATCTGCAAAGCGAAATATGGAGCTTTTTCTTTTGGTAATTTATAGTTTTCATACAAATAATCAGCCGGATAAGCGTCTAAAAAACGGTTCATTGCATCAATTTCCCGTTCTATTGAAAGAGCTTTTTTGTTCGTTTTTGATCTACCCGAAAGCTTGTTAACCAAACCATCTAATTTTATATTTCCCGTAGCAGAATAATTATCCTTATAAGTGATTTGATTGTCTTTTTTGACAGCCCGTTCTGCTTTGGTATATTTCTGCCCGGAATCTAATCCCAATTTATTATTCAGATTGGTATATTCAATTTCTATTTCGTCTAAAACCGTTGATTCGGTCAATAAAATATTCAAGCTTTTCCTGTCAATCGTTTTTTGCGAGACTTCAATGGTTTCTACCAAATTGTCATTAATAAAAAATGTTAATCTGTCATTTGCTTTCAATTGAAAGGTTTTATAAACATTTTGTCCTAATTTTTCAATAGGTTGGTTGTTATGTTGAATCGAAATTACATCTTTTTCAACAGGTTTATACAAGCGAGCTTTGACGGCGACAGGAGTTTGTGCCATAAAAATGGTTGAGTAAAACAAACATATCAATACAATAAACTTTTTCATAATCATAATTTTAATAAAAGTTACGATTTAAAGTTTACTTAGAAAAATGATTATTGAGTTTTAACAAATTATCCGTTAATTAATTTTTCTAAATAATCAGGTACCGCAACCGGACGTTTTGTTTCCATATCAACAAACACTAAAACAGTATGTGCCGTTGTTAATAAGTCGCCCTGTTGGTTAGTGATTTCATAGTCAAATTCAATCTTCACTCCACCTAAATATTTTAGTTTAGTTGTAACAGTTAGTTCATCGTCATATACCGCCGGTTTTCTGTAGTTCATGCTCAATGAAACCACCGGAAGCATGATACCGCTTTTTTCAAGCTCTTTATATGAAACCCCTTTATTTCTAAGCCATTCCACGCGTCCCATTTCAAAGTATTGTGCATAATTTCCGTGATAAACCACGCCCATTTGGTCGGTTTCTGCGTAACGAACGCGTATGTTAATTTTGTGTTGTTGCATAAAAATTAAATTACAAAATTTTATATTTAAAATAAATATCTACTTACAATTTTATTTCTAAAAATCAAATAGCAAAATCATTTTTTTTGACAATTTTTATTCACATATTTGTAAATGTAAATGTATTCTAATTAGCTCTATTAAAACACTATTATCTCTAAAAAAATGCTTGATTATACACAAGAAACCGCAATATCTGTTTGGAATCGTTGTCTTCAGTTTATTAAAGACAACATTGGCGACCAGGCGTTCAGAACCTGGTTTGAACCCATTGAGGCTATTGAGTTGGCAGAAAATGCTTTGTACATTCAAGTTCCCAGTAAATTCTTCTATGAATTTTTAGAAGAACATTATGTAAAGGTATTAAAATCTGCATTGACTAAAGAGCTTGGTTCTAAAGCAAAGTTAGTATATAAAGTAAAAATGGAAAATACTTCGGGAAAGAAACAACCTTTTACCGAACAATTACCTAGTACTCAGAGAGAACCTGTTAAAACGCAGGAATTAGATGTTCCTGTACAAACAAAAAATCCTGAATTAAAAAATCCGTTTATCATTCCGGGCATCAGAAATGTTAAAATTGAATCACAGTTAAATTCAAACTACAGTTTTGATAATTTCCTGGAAGGCGAATCGAACCGTTTGGCACGTAATGCCGGTATGGCTGTTGCCAATAAACCGGGAGGAACCGCTTTTAATCCACTGTTGATTTATGGTGGTGTGGGCTTGGGAAAAACCCATTTGGCACATGCAATCGGAGTTGAAATAAAAGACAAACATCCCGAAAAAACAGTTTTGTATATTTCTGCCGAAGTATTTATGCAGCAATATACCGATTCGGTTAGAAAACAAACCCGTAACGATTTTATCTATTTTTATCAATTGATTGATGTGTTAATTGTTGATGATATTCAGTTTTTAGCAGGAAAATCGGGCACTCAAGATGTATTTTTCCATATTTTTAATTATTTGCACCAGAACGGAAAACAGGTAATTTTAACTTCTGACAAAGCCCCTGTTGATATGCAGGATATTGAACAACGTTTATTATCGCGTTTTAAATGGGGATTGTCTGCCGAAATTATGCATCCCGATTTTGAAACCCGTGTAAATATTTTGAAAAATATCTTATATCGAGATGGTGTTGAAATGCCTAACGATGTGGTGGAATATGTTGCTAAAAATGTAAAAACAAATGTTCGCGAATTAGAAGGAGCCATTATTTCGTTAATTGCACAATCATCTTTCAATAAAAAAGAAGTAACTATTGATTTAGCGAAAAACGTGATTGAAAAATTTGTTAAAAATGTACGCAAAGAAATTTCTATAGATTATATTCAAAAAATAGTATCCGATTATTTTGAATTGGATATTGATACGCTTTGTTCAAAATCGCGTAAAAGAAATATTGTACAGGCACGCCAATTGGCTATGTTTTTCGCAAAAAAATATACCAAATCATCGTTGGCAAATATCGGTTCTCAAATTGGAAGCCGCGATCACGCAACCGTATTGCACGCTTGTAAAACAGTAGATAATTTATTAGAAACCGATAAAGAATTCAAAGCTCATTTTGAAGACATCAACAAAAAGCTTTCCATGTAATGACAAAAATTCTAATGGTTTGTTTAGGGAACATTTGCCGGTCGCCTTTAGCTGAAGGTATTTTAAAATCAAAAGTGAACGGAAAAACCATTTTTGTAGATTCAGCGGGAACCGGAGCATGGCATTCAGGCAGCTTGCCGGATAAACGTTCTATTGCCATTGCAAAAAAATACGGAATTGATTTAACCAGTCAGCGTGCACGGATATTCTCGCCAGAAGATTTTGACCATTTCGATCATATTTATGTGATGGATCAATCTAACTATAAAACTGTGTGCCGATTGGCTCCAAATGAAAAAGCACTTGAAAAAGTACAATTGATTTTAAACGAAATCTACCCCGATAAAAACATGGAAGTTCCCGATCCTTATTACGGCGGCGATTCTGGTTTTGATGATGTATATCAAATGCTAAACGAGGCTTGCGAGAAGATAAAGATGAAAATTGAAAATGCTTTATAGCCGTTTCTTTAACAAAAAATCTATGACAACTTTTGGTACTTTATATTTAATTCCGGTAATGTTGGGTGACACCGTTGCCAACGAAGTTTTACCCGCAAGTGCTTTACGAGCCGTTTCACTGATTGACGATTACGTAGTTGAAAACAGTAAAGTTGCCCGCAAATTCATCAAGGCAATATGCCCTGAAAAACAACAGTCGATACTAAACTTATTTGAGCTTAACAAGCATACCGATGAAAAAGAAATCCAATCTTTTATTCAACCATTATTAGAAGGAAAAAATATGGGATTAATGAGCGATGCCGGTTGTCCTGGTGTTGCAGATCCCGGAGCTGTGGTTGTGGGTTTAGCACATCAAAAAGGAATAAAGGTTGTACCCTTAGTAGGTCCTTCATCTATTTTGCTTTCATTGATGGGTTCAGGAATGAATGGTCAATCGTTTACTTTTAACGGATACCTTCCAATCGATAAATCAGAAAAAAAGGCAATGTTAAAAAATTTAGAGAAATGGTCGTTTGAACGCAATCAATCGCAGCTTTTTATCGAAACTCCTTATCGAAACAATCAATTGATGGAAGAAATGGTCCAGGCATTACATCCTAATACCTTATTGTGTGTGGCTTGTGATTTGACGCTTCCTACAGAAATCATGCTTACCAAACCTATAAGTTTCTGGAAAAAACACAAATTGGATTTACATAAAAGACCGTGTATATTTATCCTTCATAAAAAATAGGCAAATTAATTTTGCTTATTTTTTTTCCCATATAAAAATCCTAATCGCATACGAATCAGCATTTTTTTTACAAAATTCCAGAAAAAAGTATGTTGAAAAAAAAGTGTTCCAATAACAATTAATAGTATTTTATAAACCGGTAATATTAAAATTAACGACAAAGGCCAATAAATTAATGGATGCAAACTGTCTTTTGTAATACCGATCCATTCTAAAACGGGTCTGGTTACATAAGCCGATGTACTGCCGGTTATAGCAAAAACCACTAAAATAACAATAAATTGAAAATTAGAGGTAATGCCCCATTTTTCTTTTAACGATGCCATAAACACATTTTATTTCTGCAAAATTACAATTATTTAATCTAATTTTAAATTATTAACCTGCTGAAAATACAACAAATAATTATACAGCATATAATTTACTTCGTATCCATAATCAATTGATGGTTGGTAATCAATGGTATAATCAAATCCGCTTGTACCTGTTCTGCTTTTTGAATTAAAATTGTTAACCCACAATCGGTTTTTGGTTTCTAAAAAGGTTTTACTGTAATATCCCCGCGGACGAGCATTGGTTATAAACCATCGTTCAAACTGATTGTCAAAAATTACCACCTCATATTCTACTTCAGGATTGGATATTTTAACCGAACCGTTCTCAAAAACCGTTGTTCCTTTTTTATCTACATCGCTTGCATGCTTTAACGGTTTGTTTTGAGAAGAAGCACATCCAAAACAAAGAAGCATTACTCCCATCATTAATCCAATTGCTTTCATATAATCTGTTTTTTCATATAAAGATATGGATTTTGTTGCTTATTTTTGTAGAAATTTATTTGAAATGATAACACAAGAACAGGTTAAAAACCTTATGAATCGCCTTGGTGCGTTAAGGAGGTATCTTTGACATCGATCAGAAATTAATCGAAATTCAAAACGAAGAAGAAAAAACATTTGCTCCCGATTTTTGGAACAACGCCAAAGAAGCAGAAATCATTGTACGCAATATCCGATCTAAAAAGAAATGGGTTGACGGCTATGAAAATGCAAAAAATAACACCGAAGAATTACAGATTTTAATGGAGTTTTTTGCAGAGGGTGACGCTTCTGAAGATGATGTTGAAACACAGTATCAAAAAACATTTGAGCTCATAGAAGATCTTGAGTTTAGAAATATGCTTTCAGACGAAGGCGACAGTATGAGTGCCGTATTGCAGATTACTGCCGGTGCCGGCGGAACAGAAAGCTGTGACTGGGCGTCTATGTTAATGCGTATGTATTTAATGTGGGGCGAGAAAAATGGGTATAAAATAAAAGAACTCAATTTTCAGGAAGGTGATGTTGCCGGCATTAAAACGGTTACTTTAGAATTTGAAGGTGAATTTGCTTTTGGATATCTGAAAGGCGAAAATGGCGTGCATCGTTTGGTTCGTATTTCTCCTTTTGACAGCAACGCGAAAAGACACACATCCTTTGCATCCGTTTATGTGTATCCTTTAGCAGATGATACCATTGAAATTGAAATCAATCCATCGGATATTTCATGGGAAACCATGCGGTCATCAGGTGCCGGAGGTCAAAATGTAAATAAAGTAGAAACAGCGGTTCGTTTACGCCACCATCCTACCGGAATCATCATTGAAAATTCAGAAACACGCTCACAGCTTGACAACAAAACCAAGGCGATGCAATTGTTAAAATCGCAATTGTATGAAATTGAATTAAAGAAACGTCAGGCAAAACGCGATGAAATTGAAGCCAATAAAATGAAAATTGAATGGGGATCACAAATACGAAATTACGTGATGCATCCTTATAAACTGGTAAAAGACGTTCGTTCACAATTTGAAACCAGCGATGTTGACAGTGTTATGAATGGCGAAATTGAACCATTTTTGAAAGCCTATTTAATGATGATGGGGCAGAAAGAGGAAAAAAATTAATTGCAATTATTCTTAAACAACCCCCCCTCTGAAAATATTTTCAGAGGGGGGTGTTTACTAATTAGCCACTTCGCTAATAAATTTTATGCGCATTAAACGGAGTTCTTCTATATCGTAATCACCATCAAATTCTTTTAAAGCTGTTTTTATCGAATCGTTTTCTGCTTCCATGAAATATTCTTTTATTTCATCTTGCTGATCCTCATCTAAAACATCTTCAATCCAGTAATCGATATTCAATTTCGTGCCGGAATAAACAATTTGTTCCATTTCTTTCAATAATGCGTCCATATCCAAGCTTTTTGCCGCTGCAATATCTTCTAAAGACAACTTACGATCGATACTTTGAATGATAAATAATTTTAAGGCTGAGTTTGCTCCTGTTGATTTTACCACTAAATCGTCCGGACGAATGATGTCATTTTCTTCAACATACCTGCTAATTAGATCAATAAAATCTTTACCGTATTTTTTAGCTTTCCCCTCGCTGACTCCGTGAACGTTTGCTAGCTCATCTAATTTTACAGGATATTTCAATGCCATATCTTCTAAAGATGGATCCTGAAAAACTACAAACGGCGGAACTTCCATTTTTTTAGCAACTTTCCGACGTAAATCTTTTAGCATTGACACCAAAATTTCATCAGCAACATTTGATGATTTTGCATTGATTATGATGTTTTCATCTTTTGAATCATCATAATTATGATCTTCGGTCATCATAAAAGAAGTTGGTTTTTTAAGAAAACCTTCTCCTTCTTTCGTGATTTTTAGCACACCATAACTTTCTATATCTTTTGATATTAAACCTGATACTAATACCTGGCGGATTAATGCCATCCAGTATCTATCATCAAAATCTTTACCTTTTCCAAAAATAGGTTGTACGTCGGTTTTATACGATTTTATCACGGCATTAATTTTACCCAATAACGTGAGAACAATTTCTTTTGACTTATAAATCTGTTTGGTTTCTTTGATGGTTTTCAATAAAAGGACCACCTGGTCTTGTGCTTCTGATTTCGATTTTGGATTACGAGAATTATCGTCCATATCGGCACCTTCACCGTTTATTTCGTCAAACTCTTCACCAAAATAATGAAGCAGAAATTTACGACGTGACATAGAGGTTTCAGAATATGCAACAACTTCTTGTAACAACGCATAACCTATTTCTTGTTCGGCAAGTGGTTTACCTGCCATAAATTTTTCTAATTTTTCTATATCCTTATAGGCATAATAAGCCAAACAATATCCTTCACCTCCATCACGGCCCGCACGGCCAGTTTCCTGATAATAACTTTCTAATGATTTGGGTATATCGTGATGAATTACAAAACGTACATCGGGTTTGTCGATTCCCATTCCAAAAGCAATGGTTGCCACCACAACATTTACATCTTCCATTAAGAACATGTCCTGATGTTTGGCACGCGTTTTTGCATCTAACCCTGCGTGGTATGCGACAGCCGAAATTCCGTTTACTTGTAAAACCTGAGTAATTTCTTCTACTTTTTTACGGCTTAAACAGTAAATAACACCTGATTTTCCTTTAAACTGATTGATGAATTTAATAATATCAGATTCTACATTTTTTGTTTTAGGGCGTACTTCGTAATACAAATTAGGTCGGTTAAAAGACGCCTTAAATACATTAGCATCAGGAATTTCAAGGTTTTTTAATATATCTTCCTGAACTTTTGGAGTAGCGGTTGCTGTTAAACCAATTATTGGAATATCGCCTAATTTTCTAATGATATTTCGTAGATTTCTGTATTCTGGTCTAAAATCATGCCCCCATTCAGAAATACAATGTGCTTCGTCAATAGCAATGAACGATAAAGGAACCGAATTTAAAAATTCTACGTATTCTTCTTTAGTCAACGATTCAGGGGCAACGTATAACAGTTTGGTGATTCCATTTTTTATATCGTCTTTAACCTGTGCAATTTCTGTTTTTGTTAATGAAGAATTCAGTACGTGTGCTATTCCAATTTCATTTGATAAGCCCCTTACCGCATCTACCTGATTTTTCATTAAAGCAATAAGCGGAGAAACAACAATTGCTGTACCTTCTAAAACCAATGCCGGCAATTGATAACAAAGTGATTTACCACCACCGGTAGGCATAATAACAAAAGTGTTATTTCCGTAGATAATACTGTTAACTACCTGTTCTTGTAGTCCTTTGAACTGACTGAATCCGAAATATTTCTTTAATTCTTTATGTAAGTCAATTTCGATTGATTTCATGTTTTTAATTGTGCGATTTTACCTAAATTTGCAATCATAAAGATATACAAATCTTTTAGTTTTAGCAAAGTTTACATAACACGATTGTATTTTGAACACTAATTTTAACATATTAAATATTGCAAAAGAAACTTTAAAGACTGAAAGTGATGCTATTACAAAGGCTATCGAGTTTTTAAATGATGATTTTATAAAATCGGTTGAGACAATATTTAACACAAAAGGCAGATTAATTATTACCGGAATTGGCAAAAGTGCACACATTGGTCAAAAAATTGTAGCCACATTAAACTCTACTGGGACTCCATCATTGTTTTTACATGCGGCAGAAGCCGTTCACGGTGATTTAGGGATCATTACAAAAGACGATACTATTCTATGTATTTCTAAAAGCGGCAACAGTCCGGAAATCAAAATTTTGGTTCCGCTTTTAAAACGCGATGGCAATATTTTAATAGGAATGACTGGTAATGCATCTTCTTTTTTAGGGAAAAATTCCGATTTCATCATTAATGCTTTTGTAGAAAAAGAAGCTGACCCCAACAATTTGGCTCCAACCACAAGTACAACTGTTCAGTTGGCATTGGGCGATGCCTTAGCTGTTGCTTTAATTGAAATGAAGAAATTTACAGCAAACGATTTTGCTAAATTTCACCCGGGTGGTGCATTGGGGAAAAAACTGTTGTTACGGGTTAAGGATATATTAGACAAAAACAACAAACCCGCAGTAAATACTTCTTCAACTATTAAAGAAGTTATTTTTGAAATTTCAAACAAGCGTTTAGGTGTAACTGCGGTATTGGAAGAAAACGAGATTAAAGGTATTATTACCGATGGCGATATTCGCAGAATGCTTGAAAAAACTACCGAGTTATCTACCATAACTGCTAAAGACATCATGACCAAAAATCCTAAAACCATAGATGTTAATTCTAAGGTTGAAGAGGCTTTAAACATCATGGAATCGTTTCAAATTACACAACTTGTGGTTACTAACAACAATATATATGCGGGTATTATTCATTTACACGATATATTAAAAGAAGGAATTGTTTCGTGAAAAATAATAAAACCAATAAAGAAATGTCATTCTTAAACCATTTAGAGGAATTAAGATGGCTTTTAGTACGCAGCTGCATTGCTATTTTAATAGCATCGGTAATAGCTGTTTTTTTTAACGAATTTATTTTTGATGTCATTATTTTTGGTCCCAAAAATGGTGATTTTGTAACCTATCAGTTTTTCTGCGAACTTGCACAGAAGTATGACTTAGACCAATCGTTCTGTAACAGTGAATTACCCTTTGTAATTCAAAACCGGGCAATGGAAGGACAATTATCAGTGATGATCTGGACGTGTATTAGTGCAGGTTTTATCATTGCTTTTCCTTTTATATTGTGGGAATTTTGGAAATTCATCAGTCCGGCACTGTATCAAAAAGAACGCAAATATGCCAAATTATTCATCTTTGTATCAAGCATCCTATTCTTTTTAGGGGTGATTTTTGGATACTTTGTATTGGTTCCTTTGTCCATCAATTTTTTAGCCAATTTTACCATTAGCAGCATTGTAGAAAATCAAATCGATATTAATTCGTATATTAGTCTTGTTAAAACCACGTCGCTTGCTACCGGTTTGGTTTTTGAATTGCCAATTATCATTTTCTTTTTAACTTATTTGGGCTTAATTACCGATAAGTTTTTAAAAGAATATCGCCGATATGCTTATGTTTTGATATTAATTGTAGCTGCCATTGTAACTCCGCCGGATGTTATCAGTCAAACTATTGTGTCAATTCCGTTGGTTATTTTATATGAATGTAGTATTATTGTTGCAAAAATAATTACGAAACGCAACATCGAAAAAGAGAAACAGGCAGCCACAATAAACAAGTAACCTAATGAAGTTAAGAGCCGATAATTTAATTAAAACATATAAAGGACGGAAAGTTGTAAAAGGCATTTCGGTTGAAGTAAATCAGGGCGAAATTGTGGGGTTGTTGGGTCCAAATGGTGCCGGAAAAACAACATCGTTTTATATGATTGTGGGATTGGTTAAACCCAATTCGGGCAACATTTATTTAGATAATCTCAACATAACAAACTATCCCATGTACAAACGTGCCCAAAACGGTATTGGTTACCTGGCACAAGAAGCATCGGTTTTTAGAAAATTAAGTATCGAAGATAACATTCTTTCTGTATTACAACTTACCAAACTTTCTAAAAAAGAGCAAGAAGCTAAAATGGAATCGCTTATTGATGAATTTAGCTTACAGCACATTAGAACCAATCGCGGAGATTTACTTTCAGGTGGTGAACGTAGGCGAACAGAAATTGCTCGTGCATTAGCAACCGATCCAAAATTTATTTTATTAGACGAGCCTTTTGCAGGAGTTGATCCTGTTGCTGTTGAGGACATTCAAAGAATTGTAGCTCAGTTAAAAAACAAAAACATCGGTATTTTAATTACCGACCACAACGTACAGGAGACGTTAGCCATCACCGATAAGACTTATTTAATGTTTGAAGGCGGTATCCTTAAGGCCGGAATCCCTGAAGATTTAGCCGAAGACGAAATGGTAAGGAAAGTGTATTTAGGACAGAATTTTGAATTGAGAAAAAAGAAATTAGAATTTTAGTTTTAATTAAAATAAAAAAACAATAGTTTTGCAGAACCAAAAAAACTTTAAGAAAACTTTAAGCTATGCTAAATAGTGTTGAAAAAAATATTTCGTATTTGAAAACGATCCAATACTTACCCCGATGGATTATTTTTTCTATTGATATATGTATTGTTATTTTTTCAGCTCTAATGAGTCATTTGATCCTTAAAGGAGTTGGGATAGAATTTGAGTCTCTTTTACCTGCTTCTCTTGTTTTTCTACTTTTCATAGCTGTTCATGCTTTTTTCTTTTTATATTTTAAAACTTTTACAGGTATTGTTAGACATACCACTGTAAATGATGCGGCAAAATTGTTTTTTGTTGAGCTTTTATCTTTTATTGTACTATATATTACAAATGTTACTGTTGGTTTAATTTATAACGAGCGCCTGTTTTTAAACACGCAATTATTACTAAGTATTGCCATTGTCTTTTGTATTTTAGTCTTCTTCAGATTAATCGTTAAAATTAGTTTTGATTTTTTTTCGGCTTATTCAAGTGGCAAGAATCAACTGATTAAAACCGTTATTTATGGAAATGATGAACGAGCGATTGCCATAGCCAATGCGATCAATACAGAAATACCCAGAAAGTATAAATTACAAGGGTTTATTAATCCATCTATAAAAAGCTTCAATAACCGTATTTTAGATGTACCAGTAATTGGTAAAACCCGCAAAATACCGGTTTTAGTTCGGGGCTTGGGCGCAAGCACTTTAATTATAGCAGAAGAAAATCTCTCAAAAGACGAAAAAATAGAAATTATTGAAGATTGTTTACAATACAATATTAAAGTATATAATTTACCTCGTTTGACCGATTTAAGCAATCAGAAAAAAGTTGCATCTAATATCCGTAAAATAAAAATTGAAGATTTATTAGAACGTAAACCCATAGAAATTAATAACTGTCAAATTTCAGGTCAGTTAAAAGACAAAGTAATACTGGTTTCTGGGGCAGCAGGTTCTATTGGAAGTGAAATTGTTTGGCAAGTAGCCGCCTTTAATCCTAAAAAACTGATTCTATTAGATCAGGCAGAAACTCCATTGCACCAAATTTCTTTAGAAATTGCAAAATGTAACACATCGGCAGAAATAATCTGTATAATTGCCGATGTAAGAAATTACGATTCGCTAGATAAGGTTTTTAATGATTATCAACCTGATATTGTATATCATGCCGCGGCATACAAGCACGTTCCATTAATGGAGATGAATCCGCAACAAGCCATTTTTACCAATGTTTTAGGTAGTAAGTATATGGCAGATTTGTCTCTAAAACACAAAGTAGAACGTTTTGTAATGGTATCAACAGACAAAGCAGTAAATCCAAGTAACGTAATGGGAGCAAGCAAGCGTATTGCTGAAAAATACGTACAATCATTAGCGAAAAAATTAAAAAAAGAAAATAATACTACTACAAAATATATTACTACGCGTTTTGGTAATGTTTTGGGGTCAAACGGTTCGGTGGTTCCTTTATTTACCAAACAAATAGAAAATGGCGGACCTATAACAATTACACACCCAGATATCATTAGATATTTTATGACCATACCAGAGGCCTGCCAATTAGTTTTAGAGGCAGGTTCTATGGGGAACGGTGGAGAAATTTATATTTTTGATATGGGAAAACCCGTAAAAATTATTGATCTTGCCACAAAAATGATTAAATTGGCCGGTTTAGAGCCAGATAAAGATATTGAAATAAAAGTAGTGGGATTGCGTCCGGGAGAGAAATTGTACGAAGAACTGTTAAACGACAGTGCTACCACATTACCTACGCACCATGAAAAAATCATGATTGCACAAGATATACATGAAGATTACGAGTTTATATCTGAGCAAATAGAAGAATTGAAAAAACTTGCTACTGCTTATCTGGTAATAGATACTGTTGCAACTATGAAAAAAATTGTACCTGAATTTAAAAGTTTGAATTCAACTTTTGAAAAACTTGATTAATTATTATATGAGAAAAAAGATTATTATCCCTTTCATTCTATCAGCTAGCTTATTATGTTCTTGTGTTTCCCGGGAACAAGTAGTATATTATCAAGATATAGATAACCAACAACCTATTGCTCTTAATAGATTTGAAACTACCATAAAGCCTGACGATTTATTAATGATTATTGTTTCTGCTACTAATCCTGAGGCGGCAGAACCTTTTAATTTAACAACTAATTTATCCGTTGACCCCAGAAACCAATCTGGTACTGCACAAAGACAGCAACAATTGTACCTAGTTGATAAAAACGGAAATATCGATTTTCCTGTTATTGGTACTATAAATATTGGAAACAAAACAAAACAAGAAGTTGTTGAAACTTTAAAAGGGAAAATCTCTCAATACATTACGAATCCAATTATCAATCTTAGAATAATGAACTTTAAGGTTTCGGTAAAAGGAGAAGTTAATCGTCCAGGGGTTCATACGATCTCTTCAGAACGGGTTTCTCTACCCGAAGTTTTAGCACTTTCAGGTGATTTAACAATTTACGGAAAAAGAGATAATATATTAATTACCAGGGAAGAAAACAATGAATTAAAAACGTACCGAGTTGACTTAACTAAACCTGATTTTGTAAATTCAGAATTTTACTATTTACGTCAAAACGATATGGTTTATGTAGAACCTAACAAAACACGAGTAAATTCATCTGCAGTGGGACCTAACGTTTCAATTTATATGACAGCAATATCGCTATTATTAACTACAACCGCTTTAATTCTTACTAATACCAAAAAATAACCATGATTGAAGAACAAGATAATACAATTAATTTAAAAGAAGAATTATTTAAATATTTATCACATTGGAGATGGTTTGTATTAAGTGTTTTTTTAACTCTTATCTGTGCGGTATTATATTTAAAATTTACACCTAAAAGCTATAATATAGCCACTAAAATTTTGATTAAAGATGAAAAAAGCAATGATTTAGCGAATCAGTTAAGTGCTTTTTCAGAAATGAGCATCTTAGGTAACGGTAAAAATAATATTGAGAACGAAATTGAAATTTTAAAATCAAGAACATTAATTTACAACACGTTAGACTCATTAAATTTCAATATTCAATACATTGATAATTCAGAGGTTGTTGCTAAGGATTTATATAAAAATACTCCCGTTAAACTTGTTTGGAGCAAACATAACGTTACAGAGCCAATAACCGTTCAAATCAGTAATTTTGAAGAAAATTCGTTTAATGTATCTGTAAATGACCAAAAAATAGGCAAAAGTACCTTTGGAAAATCAATAAAATCAGAATTCGGAACTTTTGTCATTAATAGCTTAATGCCGATTGGTGAAATTAGTGAAATACAAATCAATGTGTTTCCTAAGATGCAGCAAGCAGAAGCGTACCAGAAAAACTTAAATGTTGCACCAAGTAGCAAGACATCAAGCGTAATCGATGTTTCAATAATAGATCAAACACCTGAAAAGGCTGCCGATTTTTTAAACACATTAATATTTAATTATAATTTAGCCGGTATTAAAGATAAAAGATTTATATCTGAAAATACAGCTAATTTTATTTCAGACCGATTACTTTTAATAGCAGAAGAATTAGGTGATGTTGAATCGCAAGTTGAAGGATACAAAAAAACAAATACCTTATCGGATATAGAAACAGAAGTAAAATTGTATTTAGACAAATTATCTTCAGTAGAAAAATCTGCATTGGAAAACGAAACTAAAATTAACATTGTTAATGAAGTAATTAATCATATTGCAAAAACAAAATATGATGATTTAGTTCCTTCGGGATTATTAGCAAGCGATGTTTCATCAGAAGGTTTGATTCAGGAAATCAATCAGCTCATTCTTGAAAAACAGAGAATATCAGTTAGCGCTACCTCTGAAAACACAAGTTACATTCAGTTAGAACAACAAATCCGTTCATTAAAATCAAATTTGGTTGCCAGTTTAAAAAGAAATCTAACTTCGCTACAAATAATCAGAAATGATTATAAACGTCAAGAAAGTGAGATGCAATCTAAACTGTCACAAGTTCCAAGACAAGAACGCGAGTTTAGAATTATTGACCGCCAACAAAAAGTAAAAGAGGCTTTGTATTTATTCCTGCTTCAAAAAAGAGAAGAGACAAACATTACATTAGCGGCAACAGATTTAAATGCAAAAGTGATTGATAAAGCTATTGCTACCGACAAACCCGTAGCTCCAAAAACAATGATCGTTTTATTAGCGGCTTTAATCTTAGGTGCATTAATACCATTTATTGTAATCTATATCCAGAATCTTTTAGATACAAAAATTAAAACCCGATTTGATATTACAGATAATTCAAATATTCCGTTTTTGGGTGATATACCAACATCTGAAACAAGTGACCAGTTAATGGAATTAAGTAGCAGATCAAGCGCTGCAGAGGCTATTAGAATTGTTAGAACAAATTTAGATTTTATTTTATCTGATAAAAACGAAGATGAATGTAAAGTTATCTTTTTAACTTCAACTATCTCAGGAGAAGGAAAAACTTTTGTTTCAGCAAATTTAGCGGCTACTTTTTCTTTATCTGAGAAAAAAGTATTGCTAATGGGATTAGATTTAAGAAATCCTAAAATATATGAGTATATAAAAGTAAATCCTTTAGGGGTATCTAATTATATCACTTCAAATGGAAAAAGCTTAGATGATTATATCATTCCGGTAGAGGGTTACAAAAATTTTGATGTTTTATCGTCCGGATCAATTCCTCCAAATCCGACTGAAATTTTAATGAATAAAAAAATAAAAGATATTTTTGATCAGTTAAAAACTCAATACGATTACATTATTGTCGATACAGCTCCGGTAAGTTTAGTAACCGATACTCTGTTGATTAGTAAATACGCTGATGCAACTATTTATGTAGTCAGAGCAAATAAAATTGACAAGGAAATGTTGCGAATTCCAAACGAGCTATACAGAGAAAACAAACTAAGCAAATTAACATTAGTATTAAATGATTCAGATGTTACAAAAGGTTATGGTTATGGCTACGGTTATGGCTATGGCTCTAAAATAGAAGATAAACCTTTCTGGAAAAGGATATTAGGGATCTATTAAAAAGCTTAAAAAAGCCCCAAAAATTGTTTAATTTTGGGGCTTTTTACTGAATGTCTTATAATAAATTTAATACCAATATAAAAACATTACGTATTATATTTGATCCACAATACCATTATATTTTTTAAGGGAAAGTAAGTTAGTTCTTTCTAAAAAAATTAAGTCCCACAATTCATAATAAAACAAAAAACAGCTTAGATTTTTCTAAGCTGTTTTTTTAAATTATGGAGCCTCTAGAGGGACTCGAACCCACGACCTGCTGATTACAAATCAGCTGCTCTAGCCAGCTGAGCTACAGAGGCATAAACAATATTTTCAATTTATTTTTAAGAACTGGAGCCTCTGGAGGGACTC